>Ga0079226_10001214_pt1 | contig 19630 bp, 15 predicted proteins | sample Poulit2014_FD_76345 | JGI IMG/M metagenome (GOLD analysis project Ga0079226, IMG submission 76345) | Agricultural soil microbial communities from Georgia to study Nitrogen management - Poultry litter 2014 | ecosystem: Environmental > Terrestrial > Soil > Agricultural land | place: USA: Georgia... | reverse complement strand
GCATGAATCTGTAAATCCAAATGATCCGACCGATTATACAAGACCCTGGTTCTCGTGGGGGAATTCGATGTTTTGCGAACTGGTTCTAGATTATTGCGGTCAGACCGTCAAACATAAATAAGGAGAGTCAATATGTTCCTTACAACAGAAAAGATAGAGAAACGTCATAAAGAACTGTCAAAGTCAAAATTTGAAATGATTGAACCCTTAAATCACTGGTACTTTATTGAGGATAAAAATAATGCTCTTCAATCCCCTCCCGAAACCTCTTCAACATCCCCGGCTGCCGCAATCGGAGATGAGTGGTCTGGGCGCGATCAATATTTCTGGTTGATCAATAATATTAAAATACCTGAAATAAAAAACAAAAATTTGATGGTTTATTTTGATATAGGCAGAACAAATTCAGGTAACAATTCAGGATATGAATCCTTATTATTTATCAATGGCAAAGAAGTTCAGGCTCTCGACTCAAATCATCCAGTCTATTTTATACCCGAAGAGCTGCAAAACACATCAATTTCTATTGCAATAAGATTATGGAGCGGTTTGGAAGGAGGCGGACCGAAAAAAATTCAAAATCATAGACTCGAAAATACTTATCTGGGAATACATCATCAATATATTCATAAGCTTTCTACACAGATAGAAATGGCTTTAAAGTATACAAGATTATTAAATGAGAATGATTCAAAAAAATATTTTATAATCTCTATTTTAGATCGGGCAATCGGCAGTTTAAATTTGGATGAAGCACCTGAAAAACTGGATAGGAACTGTAAAATTGCTTATGATACGATGCTTTCAGAACTAAAAAAGATAGCACCGGAAAACTTTGTCAATTTAAATGCTATAGGTCACAGCCACATCGATGTCGCATGGCTCTGGGAGATAAAACATACAAAAGAAAAGATTGTAAGAACATTTACTACCGTTCTTTCTTTGATGGACCGATATCCTGAATTCGTTTATATGCAGTCACAGCCACTGCTCTATCAATTCATAAAAAATTCACATCCTGAAATCTATCAGAAAATAAAAGAAAAAATTTCATCCGGCCAGTGGGAAGTGAACAGTCCGATGTGGGTTGAAGCAGATTGCAATATACCCAGTGGAGAATCTTTAGTGAGACAAATTCTATATGGAAAACTGTTTGCCAAAGAAGAATTTGATATTGACTCTACAGTCCTCTGGCTGCCCGATGTATTCGGCTATTCCTGGGCTCTGCCCCAGATTCTGAAAAAATCAGGCATCGATACATTTGTAACTTCTAAAATCAGCTGGAACTGGTATAACCAGATGCCTCATGACACTTTTAAATGGAGGGGCATCGACGGCACAGAGATTCTAACATATCTTATTTCAACACCCGAACCACATAACTACCATGCTGATTCATTTCAAAACACTTATAACGGGGTCATTGAGCCGGAAACTGTTTTAGGTACTTATAACAAATATCAGGATAAATCATTAAATCAAAATCTCCTCATTCCTTTCGGATATGGAGACGGCGGAGGCGGGCCGACATTTGAAATGATTGAAAACATCGAGGCGTTGAATAATATTCCATCCGTTCCGAATATTAATATTGGGCCGATAGAAAAGTATTTCGATAACTTACATTCGAGTTTGAATGAGATTGATGAATATATTCATACATGGGATGGAGAATTGTACCTGGAAGCACACAGAGGCACCTATACATCTCAAAGTAAATTGAAATCTGGAAATCGTCGTTTGGAAATATTATTGCGGGAACTGGAATTGATGGCTGTGGTTAAAAATGTATTTCATAACCAGGAATATCCTGACTATAAATCGATATGGAAGAACTTCTTAATTTACCAGTTTCATGATATCTTACCCGGTTCTTCAATCAAAGAGGTAAACGATGACACGGTAAATGTATATAAAGAGATACACACACAGCTTTTAGAAACCGAGAATGATCTGATGAAAGATGTATTTTATAAAAATAAATCAACATTTTCTGTGTTCAATTCCAGCCCATGGAATTTAAAAGATTATATCTATATAGAATCGCGGGAGGACCTGTCCTTTTACAACTGCAAAAATAGGCAGTTAGATGCTGCGAAATATCGGGACGGTCATTTAGTCTGGCTGGAACATAACAATCCATTCGGCTTTGAAGTCATCTATTCAAAAAAAGAGAGTAAAAACACCCTGACAAATGGATTTATCGTTTCGCATAATCATATTGAAAATCCTCATTATATTATTGAGTGGAATCAATCCGGGCACATCACAAGGCTTTTTGATATTGAGTATAAGCGTGAGATCATCACCGATAACGGTATACAGCTAATAATCTATGAGGACAAACCGCTGATGTTCGATGCATGGGATATCGATATATTCTATCAGCAGAAATACGATATTTTAGACGCAGACGAAATTACTGTAATTCAGTTCGATTGTGCAGTTGAAATTATATTCAAGTATGAATACAACAAATCAACTATAGAGCAGAGAATGAAAATCTATACTCATTCCCGCCGTATAGATTTTGAATGTACAGTAGACTGGCACGAGAAACAAAAATTATTGAAAACTCATATTCCAACAACAATCAGATCAACCGAAGCCACTTTTGATATCCAGTTCGGCAATATTAAACGGCCGACCCACTGGAATACAACATGGGATTATGCAAAGTTCGAAAGTGTCGGACATCAATGGATCGACCTTTCTGAATATAATTATGGACTGGGACTGCTTAATGACAGTAAATATGGTCACAGTGTCAAAGACCACATCATGACTTTATCTCTATTGAAAAGTCCTGTCTATCCTGACCCAGAAGCAGACGAAGGTACACATCATTTCACTTACAGCCTGTATCCCCATGATAAGGATTTTGTTCAATCTGAAATCGTTCAGGAAGCCTGGAAGTTAAACAACCCTTTTAAGGTATTCAATGGTGAAGCTGCACAGAAGGCACCGTTAATAAAAATACATGGCACCCCGGATATTCAAATCGATTCGATAAAGAAATGTGAACATTCAGATGACGTTATTATCAGAATGCATGATTTCTCCGGAGGGAGGCAAAATATATCAATATCACCAAACTTTGAGTGCTCCGGCTGGACAGAAACAAATTTACTTGAAAAAGTCATATCACATGACAACAAGGTTTTTCCAATTGAATTTATACTGGAACCTTTTGAAATAAAAACAATTCTTATAAAAAGGATGTGATTATATCATACAATTACGAAAGACAACCACCTTTAGAATATTACAGCTGACAGATTTACATTTTCATAATTATCCATTCAGCAGTGAAGATGAAAAGTCTATTGTGAACATCCATAAAACAATCCGTACTGCCAGACCAGATTTAATTGTACTGACAGGTGACATTATTTTCTCACCTGAAGTGCCTGACCCTGATCTGACAATCCAAAAAATCGCTGAAATTTTTAATCAGTACGAAATACCGATAGCACTGACATATGGTAATCATGACAGTGAAAAATACGTCTTGAGAATAGAGCTGCTTCATCTTGAAAATCATTTCAAGCATCTGGTACAGAAAAAGAACAAAATGCTGGTCAATGATAAGCTCTTCTATAATATAGAAATAAAAAATAGTAATGAGGAGTTAATCCATATCATATATTTGATAGACAGCGGTGACTATGCAAAAGAAGATAATATATTTTATGACTATATAGAACCAGAGCATGTTGCATGGTTGAACACTGTAAATCTCAAATACTCAAAAGCTGCAACGAATGTATGCTTCACACATATCCCTTTAATTGAATATGAAGAAGCAAAAGACAATATCATTAAAGGCAGGAATAATGAAGACATAAGTTCTTCAGAAATTAATTCGGGACTATTTTCAGTCATGTTAAAGCATCAAAATCTGAAAGCAGTATTTTGTGGCCATGATCACGATAATGATTTTGCAGCTGATCATTTAAACAAAATTCTAGCATATGGCAGAGTGTCCGGGTATAACTGTTATGGAGATTTACCCAGAGGGGCCCGCCTTATAGATTTAGACCAAAATAATGATATTAAAACTACTGTTATTGAGTATGACAGTTAACTATGGCTGCTAAAAATATTAACAGTCTCCAATCTATTCCTACATTCAGATATCTGTTTATACCAATACTGATTGAGCAGCTTTTTATATTACTTTTACAAAATATGGACATTGTCATGTTAAGCCAGTATTCAGACGGCAGCGTCGCAGCTGTCGGTCTAGCCAACCAGATTATTATTGTCACAACCATGATTTACGGCATTATAAATGTAGGGACCACAATTCAACTGACTCAACTTTCTTCAACATCCAACTATAAGAGCAGTTCAAAAGTGGTCTCACACTCCATATATTTGAACTTATTTTTCACCTTGACATTAACACTCTCCATCGTTATATTTGGTGATAATTTACTTGAATTAATTCAAACCCCTGAACATTTAATGCAAGAGGCACAGACTTACTTAATCATTATCGCCTTGGGATTTGTCTTCCATTCAATCATCGGACTATTCAGCAGTATATTTAAAAGCTATGCTATGGTCCGTTTGATAATGACAGTGAACGTGATCATCAACATCATGAACATAATACTGAATTACCTCGTTCTCTTTACTGGTTTTGATTTATTGGGCTCCGGCGTGTTTGGTGTCGCTGTTGCCACAAACGTGAGCAGAGCAATAGGCGCTGTAATTTTAATTTCTTATTTCATAAAACATAAAAATCAACTGGTTAAGCAATTATATTTTAATGAAATTGACTGGCCAGTTTTCAGGAACACTCTGTATCTGGGCATACCTTCTGCAGGTGAAACAATTTCATATAATCTGTCACAGCTGGTCATTACAGGCTTTATAGCAAGTCTTGGAGCTGTGATGGTCAATGCGAAAATATATTCTCAATTGATTACATCAGTCGTATTTCAGATCTCTATGGCAATCTCACAATCCGCACAAATTATTATAGGGAAAATGATAGGCAGAGACCTTAAAGTAGATGCATATAATTTTTCTCTTAAAATATTGATCAGGAGTACAATATTCAACTTTTTGGTCACCTTGTTGATTGCTCTTTTATCTTTTTATATCGTTCCATTTTTGACTGATAATCCTGAAATCATTAAATATACAATTACATTGGTTTTCCTCAGTGTTTTATGGGAGCCTGCAAGGAATATTAACATCTTGCTCATTTCGAGCCTGAACGTTTCCGGTGATGTGAAATTCCCTGTAACTGTGAGCATTTTGGTGATGTGGATATTTGTCGTACCCATGTCTTATATAGTGGGTATCTGGTTCGGTTATGGGTTGATCGGTATATGGATCGTCAATATCGTCGAAGAATGGCTAAGGGCCCTGATCTTGTTCATCAGATGGAAAAATGGAAGATGGCGGAACATCCATATTATATGAACTCCCTTAATAGTGATCCCGGAAAATTTATGGATACCCTTAAGTACTGCATCATAAATCATTCATAATGAAGATCAAATAGTTAAAACCCTGAAACTTAGATTGTTTCAGGGTTTTATTATCCGCATGCCAAGATGTGAGAAGAGTTCCAGCTGTTATAAATTTAAGTGAATAATATTCATAGACTGGTTCCCTATGAAATCATTGTAAATAGTTATTACTGTGCTTTATTCCAGTTTAGCAGTTAAGAGATTTCCATACACGGCTATATCAGGAGATGGTTTTATTTCTGCCCGCCAGCCAGAAAAATGTTCCTCCTATAAGAAAGCCTGCAATCGGAAAAAGTAAGCTGAACTCTGTAAGCCCTACTCCCCAGGATATGAAAAATAACCCTAAAAAAACTAATGAGATGGAGATTACGGTAGAACGTTGCATGACCTTCTCCTTTCGATATTATCATTTACACGAATTATTATTGCACTTCTATTTCACCTGGAGTTCCAAATGATTTACTATGTGATTGCAAGATTGATTTTTTCTGTGATTTTCTGCGCAGTCTTCTGTAATTCAGGGAGATATTTTTCTTTCGCTTCTTCCAAAGAACATCTACCGGAATGCGTAACACAATTTACTGCTGCTACGACATTGCCATTTATATCAAATATTGGTGCAGCCATAGAAATCAAGCCGATTTCCAGTTCATCCTTATTCACAACCCAGTTATTAATTCGGATTTGATCCAACTGCTCTCTTAATTCATTTTCTGTACTGATTGTCTTTTCAGTAAATGCATGCATTGAGCTTCTATTAAAGTACTGCTTCAATTTCCCCTCATCCAGATGAGATAGCAGTAATTTCCCTACTGAAGTTGCGTGGGCCGGGAGGCGGGTTCCCTTACCCAGTGTTTCATTCATTATGTTGTTTACTGTAACACGTTCAATGTAAATGATTTCCGTATCATCAAGAATCGCAATTGAAGTGGACTCATTCAATTTATATGATAATTCTTCCAAATAAGGAACCATCGAGTCCCAAATTTTCAACGAGTCTGAAAATGTATTTCCAAAAGTCATTATTTTAGGCGTAAACGAAAATTTACCATTATCAGACTTCATATATCCCATCTTTTGAAGCGTTACAAACACTCTTCTTGTAAACGGTTTTGAATGCCCTGTTATATTGGCAGATTCATTGACAGTCAAGGCTGATTTGCCGTTAAACGATTTCAGGACGCCTATCGATCTTTCTAAAGTTTTTAAATAATCGCTCGGTTTGATGTTCGACTCATCAAAACTGTTGTCTTCCATATCAGAACCTTCCTCACATTAATATTTGCCTTTAATTTAGCAGCATCAATTTTTAAATATAAGACCTCCACCTGATTATTGTGTTTTATTAATGAAGTCTTGAAGATGCTTTTCCATTTCTTCAGATGTCACTTTTACTTCATCATCTCTACTTTCATATTTTTCAGGATGCTTTCGTGCATCTTCTTCAAACCATTTCGCATCGGCTTTCCATCTTTCTTTCATATTACTTCTTCTGCGTTTACCCGGGTTTTTAACGGCTCTTTCTGTTCAACCAGCCTGACCATCACCTCACCACCTCTAGTAAAATATATCTTATATTCTTTTGAGTATCATGGAAACACTCAGATTGTATATTATTCTGGAGTATGTTCTTTAGTACTTTCTCTCAATATCAATTCTCCGCCTTCGATCATGATTCCTTCCATCTGTCTATTAGGGACTTTACTTTTAATGCTTTCAATGATTTTAAGTACAGCCACTTCCCCCATTTCATAAAGAGGCATCCTGATAGTTGTCAAAGCCGGATTTAAAGCTGTGGCAAACGAAACATCATGAACTCCGATGATCGATATATCCTCCGGGATTTTCAGTCCTCTTTCCTGCACAGCTCTCATTGCACCTAAACTGATCATGATATTGGCGGCAAAAACAGCTGTAGGTCGTTCCTCCAGATTTAGCAGATGATTCATCTGTTCATACCCGGAGTGCATCGAATAGGAACTTTTTCTGATATAGTCTGCATTTAAATTTATACCTGCATCTCTTAATCCATTTTCAAATCCATTAAAACGTTTAAGTCCTGTACCTGTTTCGAAAGGTCCGGTAATATGCGCAATTCTTTCATGACCTAATCCAATTAAATGCTCCGCAGCGATATATCCCGCTTTTTCATCATCAAGGACAACATGATTATCAATGCCCTCTACAGAACGATTAACCAGAATGAACGGTTTATTTAATTCAGTAAGTTCCAGGATATCTTTATCATCCAATTCTGAAGCGGCGATAAGCAGACCGTCAATTCTTCCTTCGACGAGATGGGAAAAATAATTCCCGCCTATCCCTTTTTGATTCTTACTGTAGACGAGGAGATTATAACCTTCTTCTGCAGCTTTATTTTCTGCACCATGAATAATACTTGAGTATACCGGATTTGAAAAATCCGGAATGATCATACCGATCATCATCGTTTCATTTCTTTTAAGATTTCTTGCGGAATGATTCGGCACATAATCAAGCTCTTCAACAGTCCGCAGGACTCTTTCCCTGGTTTCTTTTTTTATCTTGAGAGTGGCATCCTGGTTTAAAACCCGCGAAACCACCGAAGGATGTACACCCGCCTTCTTCGCCACGTCTTTGATCTTCACCAATTCCGATAACCTCCGACCACAATTTCTTTATCTTAATTATAAACGAAATAAAATACGATAGCTAAATTAAAAAGTATTTGACAAATCAAAACATTCATTTTATAGTTTAGATGGTAAAAGGAAATCGTTTTCCTTTTTTATTTTACCTAATAAGGAAAACGATTTAATTAATTTAGGAGGAATATTTATGCCGTCAAATGTTATGGATTCAGAAATTTACAGAGGGATTTTCATTTCGGAAAAAATGCGCGAAGTATTTTCAGATGAATCATTGATGCAGAAGTGGCTGGACGCATGGTCGGCGCTTGCGAAAGCCGAGGCAGACATTGGGATCATCCCCCGGGAAGCTGCTGAGAAAATATCAGAAAAAGCCAAATACGAAGTGTTCGATCCAACTCTGATACGTGAAGGGATCGTTGATACTACTCACCCGCTCATCGTACAGATACGACAGTTCACAGAAGCTGTGGGTGGGCGCGAAGGTGGCTATATCCATTGGGGTGCAACAACACAAGATATTATGGATACGGCTGTCGTACTTCAGATGAAAGAAGCACAAGAAGTGTTACTCGAACAACTTGAGAGATTTTTGGAAACTTTGTTAGCGCTTGCAGAAGAATATAAAGATACCATCATGGCCGGAAGAACCCATGGTCAACACGCCTTGCCTGTAACTCTGGGTTATAAAATAGCAATATGGGCGGATGAAATCGGCAAACATATCGAAAGATTGGAAGCAGGAAAAGAAAGGTATTTAGTCAGTTCATTCAGCGGTGCAGCCGGCACTTTGGCTTCAATCAATGAAAATGGTCTGGAAATCCAAGCGAGATACAGTGAATACCTGGGATTGAGACAACCGACAATCACGTGGCATGTTCAAAGAGATGGTTTTGCAGAATTCTCAAGCTACATAGCAATGATTGCCGGCACAATCGGCAAAATTGCCAATGAAATCATTAATCTGCAAAGGACAGAAATTGGTGAAATCGAGGAAGGTTTCAAAGATGGACAGATCGGCAGCAGTACCATGCCTCACAAAAGAAATCCGATGATTTGCGAATATGTGGTTGGCTTGACACGCGTAGTTCAAAGAAATGCTTCTCTCAGCTTTGATGCAATGATTCAAGAGCACGAAAGAGATATGACTTACTGGACTACAGAATGGTCGTACATACCTCAAATCAATATGATGACAAGCGGTGGCATCGAGCAGATGCAAGGTATACTGGATCGTTTCATCATTCATGAAGATAAAATGGCACAGAATCTGGGTCAGTTGAAAGGCTTAATCGTTTCAGAAAACCTGATGCTGAAGCTCGGTGCGCATGTCGGCAGACAGATTGCGCATGATATGGTCTATAAAGTTTCCATGCAAGCTTTTGAAGAAAACCGTCATTTAGTTGATGTGGCCTTGAAAGACGATGATATCATGTCTCATCTTTCTGCAGATGAAGTAAGAAGTTATTTAGACCCGAAAAGTTATGTTGGTCTGTGTGAAAAATTTGTAGAACGTGTTCAACAGAAATGGAAAAAGTAAATCACTTTATAATTAAGGAGATAGTTATATGTCACCAGCTATAATTACTTTACTGATACTTCTGCTTGCAGCTGTTTTATTCTTAACAGAAAAACTTCCTGTTGCTGTCACAGCATTGCTTACGACAATGCTATTATACATCACAGGTGTGATAGACGCTGCAACAGCTTTTTCAGGGTTTACAAATAATGTTGTCATATTGATTACAGGGATGTTCGTCATCGGTGCATCTCTATTTGAAACAGGCGTAGCCAAGAAAATTGGTGGTCTGATTACAAGATTTGCTAAAACCGAGAAACAATTATTATTCGCAATTATGATAATCACCGCTTCTTTATCAGCATTCCTCTCAAATACAAGTACAACAGCCGTAATGATGCCTATTGTTATTGTCATCGCAGCCAGTGCAGGATTCTCAAGTTCTAAATTTCTCATGCCTCTCGCTTATGCTTCAGCTTTTGGGGGTATGATTACACTCGTTGGCACAAACGGTAACTTGGCAGTGCAAGGTGTAATGGAAAACCAGGGGATTGAAGGCTTTGGATTCTTTGAATTTGCTTATGTAGGTGTCCCACTTACACTGATTGGTATTATTTATATGATGACTATCGGTCGTAAACTTGTACCAGACAGACTGGATGAGCAAGGTGCTGTAATGGGAGACATATCAATAGAAGAAGAAACGAATCCAAACCATACTCCAATTAAACAAATCATCTCAGTTTCTGTTTTGGCACTTGCCGTCATATTTATGGTGTTTGAAGCTCAAATAGGCATCCCGCTTCATGTCGTTTCAATAATGGGAGCCTTGATCATCGTTATTACAAGAACAATGACAGAAAAACAAGCATATAAATCATTGGATTTATCCACCATTATTCTTGTAGCAGCGATGATGCCGCTTGCGACTGCTCTGGATGAGACAGGTGCAGCTGTCATGATTGCAGACTTTGTCCTTGGCTTGATTGGAGAAAGTGGTGGACCATATGTGATTACAGCTGTACTCTTTATCGTGACAGCACTTCTTACATCCATCATGTCCAATACAGCCGCAGCAGCACTAATGGCCCCAATTGGTTTGGTACTCGCAGTGAGCCTCGGCGCTGATCCGAAAGCCATATTGATGACAGTCTGTGTAGCAGCAAACGCAGCATATGCTTCACCGGTAGGAACACCGCCAAATACCATGATTTATGGTCCCGGTAACTACAGATTCATAGATTATATAAAAAATGGCACACCAATATTAGTGATACAATTGATACTTTGTGTATTTGTAGTGCCGCTAATCTGGCCGTTCTATTAAATAAAATTGAAAAATAACTCTTCAATCAAATATTCATTCAAACAAAAAGGGTCCATTTACTATAATTTGTAGATGGCCTTCTTTGCATATGATTCATAAAAGGATCACTAAGTAAGAGTGAAAAATCCTAAGTTTGTAAATGTATGTTTACAAACTTAGGAAGTGTGCTTCATTATAAAGTTAAATTTTATCTTATTTGTTAGTTCTTTCTGCGACCGGTTGTTTCATCTTGACAGCGCTTTTTGTCAAGATATAATATACCAGGCCTGAAAGCAATAAGGATTGAAGAGCCGGAATTCCGAAAGGATATATATACTCAGTGAAATATCCGAGGGCACATCCTAATATTACCGCTATAGTCGCATTCCAATTCCAGCCCTTTTCATCTTTCCATTGCTGTTTTTTAATGAAGAAAAAATCCACAATCATTACAGCAAATATAGTAGGATACACCACAGCCATAATTACTAAAAATTCAGTGAAGTAATTCAGTATGCCCCCGACTGCTAACAGTACCCCTACAAGAGAGCCTATCAATGTCAAAATGGCTCTGCCTTTATTCGTATCAATATTAAACATATTGGCAGCCGCTAAACCAATTGAATAACTTGCTACAATTTGACTCGTCCATAAAGCTATCCAAAGAATTAAAAATCCCCAGAATGGAAACCCTAAATCCTGCATCACCAATACAATATCAGGCTCTCCCACTCCTACTGCCATAATCGCACCTGTCATAAAAAAGAGCAGGCCTATAACTACTATACCTAGAGGAATCAAAGCTTGATCTTTGATTTTTGCTCTCGAGTATCTAGTGTAGTCAGAAGCTATTAACCACTGTGCTACGTTGGCACCGAGAACTAAACTTATTGCAGCGAAAATAGTCATTGAAGGCTCAGGGTTCCAAGAAAAGAGATTTTCCCATCCTCCTGTCGAGGATAAGGCAAAATAAACTCCTGCAGCAATTAATATGATGCCAGCGGGGACTGCGATATAATCAGTCCACTTCATGGAGTTATAGCCTAATACTGCGGGGAGTGCAAAGAGTGCACCCGTTAACAATGTGAGCAATGCCCAAAGCCCAAAATTTGCTGAATAATCGATACCTAACGTAGCAGCTAATGCATTACCTGCTACAGAAGTATTTATACCGAACCAACCAACATTCAATATCACCAGTGCAAGTCCAACTACATATCGAGCCTGTATTGAGCCAAAGCTTGATCTTGCTATAACTGCAGCAGGCAGCCCTGTTTTAGCGCCCATATAACCCTGAATTGCGTTTCCAATCCATTGTATAAGTACTAATCCAATTATCAGTATGCCTAATGTCTCTAATATACTAAAACTACCAACTAAAGTGGCGCCGACCATTATTACCGGTACAGAAAACTCAAGACCCCCAAAAATTGTTGCAGGAACCATCCAATGTTGCCTGTCTGATGATGGCACTGGTGTTAAAGGCGATTGCTTAGTATTTTTATCCTCCATAAACCCATCCCCTGTTTAAATTCTGTTTTCAAAGCGTGAAATTATAATTTTCTTTGGCAAAAGTCTCGTTAATCAAGCCATCCAAAATGTCATTTCTTATTTTCTTCTCATCTCTCTCTTTGGGAGATCCAAATCCTCCGCCTCCCCCAGTCTTGACAATCACTTTATCACCCACATCCAGGCTCTTACTGTTTACTTTCAAACGCTTTTCTTTATCATCTTTAGTTATAATTTCAACTTCAGGAGCTTCACCTGATAATCCATCGAATAGCCCCCAAGCAGGTGTTTTTGCCCTTTCAAACCAAAGTGATAAGTTGGATGCTTTCGTCAACTCATATTCTCTGACAATACCTTGACCACCCTGGGTCCTTCCAGCCCCTCCGGAGTTCAGCCTGAATCCGTATTCATTTATTTTAAGAGGATACTTCGATTCCAAAACTTCAACCGGCAAATTTTTGAAGTCACCGTTGGAATTGTTGATTAACCCTGATTGTCCATCATCAGCGGAGAATGCTCCCCAACCGCCTGCTGTTGGTTCTACATAGAGAAATGTCGATTCATCTTCATTTCTTCCTGAGAAAGTGACTACCATGGAGTCCCCATAATGAGCAGCAGCTGACTCTTCTTTCAATACAGGAGAAAGTGCTTTGATTATAAGGTCAATCAATAAACCTAGTGCTGTGAAATACCAACCACAAGCTGCCGGTTCTTCTGCGCTGAATATGGACCTCTTCGGAACTTTTATGTCCATGGTTTTGAAATTCCCGCCAGTCACAGGAGAGTCGGGACCAATCATATGTTTGAATGCCACCCTGCAGGCTGAAACAGTTTGAGCCAGACCACAGTTCGTCATGCCCATCCTCTGGGGGCTCGAGCCTTCCAAATCTATAGTCAATCTTTCGTTTTCAATGACCACTCTAACCTTCACCGGCACCTCGTCATCGGTTACACCATCATTATCAAGTGTGCCTTCTGCTGTATACACACCGTCAGGAATCGCTGAAATTTGTTCTATATCAATCAATTCCGATTGTTTGAAAATATCTTTGATGGAATTCCTGAAAGTTTTTATGCCGTGCCTTTCAACAATGTCATTGACTCTCTTATTACCAGTGTTGCAAGCTGCTATCTGAGCATTCAGATCTCCCAGTGCTTGATCACTCAGTCTGCTGTTCATCGTAATCAATTTTATAACGTCCTGGATAGGTTCCCCCTTATCATAGATTTTTAATGGAGGAATCCTAAGGCCTTCTTGATAGATTTCTGTAGCATCCATAGGATATCCCGGATCTTTCGCTCCTAAGTCCAACCAGTGTGCCCGTGTGGCTGAAAAACCCACTAACTCATCTTTATAGAAAATAGGGGCAATAACCGTTATATCATTCAAATGAGTTCCGGCTAAATAAGAGTCGTTCATGATATATACATCACCGGGGTTATAATTTTCATTGCCTCCGATGATCTTCGTCGTTTCCCTGATACATACATCCAGATTTCCTAAAAAGGTCGGCAATCCTGAGGATTGGCCCAATAGTTCAGCATTTTCATTGTATATCCCGACACTACAGTCTTTCATTTCATAAATGATTGGAGAGAAAGAACTTCTGGCAAGGCTTTCATTCATTTCTTCTGCTGCTGAACTCAGTGCATTTCTTATAATTTCAGTTGTTATAGGGTTCTCAATAAATGTGCTATTCATTTTATTTCTCCTTTTCAATCAGCAGATTTTTCGTATCATCTAACTTTGCAATGAAGTTATGAGGCACAACTATTGTGGAAGTTTCAGTCTCTATTATTATAGGACCGTGCAATTCTTCATTTACCGCCAATTTTTCAAGATTGTATATCTTGGTATCTACTTGTTCATTATTCCAAAAGACTTGATTTACCTTATCAAAGTTTGAATCCTTGTCTGCTTTCTCTTCTAATTTTCCATGAGGATTTTTATCAAGTAAGCCATAAGAGACGACTCTTAAATTAACGATTTCGACTGCTCCCTCAGGATTATTATGACCGTATATATTGAGATGCATATCATGAAAGTCTTGTTCTAAATCATCGTAAAAATCTTGACTATCCGGATTTTCATCAACGGTCACGGTATACTCTTGACCAACATACCTCAAATCATATTGTTTATTATGTTTTATATTATTTGAATCAATGTTCTGGCTCTTCAACACATCTTCAGAATTTACAATCATCTGATCAAACAGGTTTTTCGTAACAGCTTCATCACTGGATCTTAAAAGTGAGACATATGTTCTCACATCATCATGCCTGATATCAGTTTGCAACATACCCCAAGCAGAGAATGTTCCCGCTGAAGCTGGGACAATTATTTTATTAATACCAAGATTTTCTGCTATGAACATTGCATGCATCGGCCCTGCCCCGCCAAACGCAACCAAAGTGAAGTCCCTGGGATCGATTCCTTTTGAAACTGTAAGTGTTCTGATGGCATCAGCCATTTTGGCATTAGCTATTTCGCATATCCCTTCTGCAGTTTCATAACCTCCCAAACCAAGCTGCTTACCGAGTTCCTCAATCGCTTTGTATGCGCCCTCAAAATCGAGTTTCATATTTCCACCCAGAAAATCTGCAGGGTCGATTCTACCGAGTACAACGTTCGCATCTGTTACTGTCGGTTCTGTTCCACCTTTGCCATAGCAAACTGGACCGGGGACTGCACCGGCACTTTGGGGTCCTACTCTTAATCCACCACCTTCTATCCAAGCAATTGAGCCACCACCGGCTCCAATGGTGTGCATATTGACCATGGGTGATAGAATAGGGAATTTTTCAATATTGACTTCTGATGTGACATCCGGCTCCCCGTCAATGATCATACTGACATCAAAGCTTGTTCCTCCCATATCAACACATATCAGGTTATCATTGGAAGTCTGTTCTCCTAATGTGACGCCCCCCATGGTTCCACCTACAGGCCCTGAGAGTAAAGTTTGGATTGGCTTATCTTTCGCCACTTCTGAAGTCATTACCCCACCATTCGATTGCATTATGAATAAGTCATTTTCTGTACCTTTTTCTTCGAGCTGATCTTCAAATTGATTCAAATAGTTTTCAACAATAGGTGCGATATATGCATTGATTAAAGTCGTACTTGTTCTTTCATACTCCCGCCACTCCCTGACTATATTGTGTGAAAGGGAGACAGACATTTTATTATTTCTCTTTTTAAGGATGTCCAATACCTTTAGTTCATTTTCAGGGTTTTTATAAGCATGGAGTAGAGCTATAGAGACTGATTCATACCCTGCATCTTCTATCTCATCTAATAATTTATTTACCTCATCCTCTGAAACTTCTTTATGTACTGTGCCATCATGAAGAACTCTTTCATCAAGTTCGAATATGTTTCTTCTTTTAACTAGTGGCTCAGGTTGCCTGTACTGAATATTATAAATTTCAGAACGATTGGCTCGTCCTATTTCATTGACATCCCTGAAACCTTTGGTGACTATCAAAGCCATGTTGGCTCCTTTTCTCTCCAGAAATGCATTCAACCCGGCAGTAGTACCGTGGACGAAGAATTCAACTTCAGAAAAGTCTTCTATCATAGTTGCAATGCCATCCAGGACCCCTTTTGATAAATTCTCCTTAACCGTAGGAACTTTAGCTGATTTATAATCTTTCTTTCTCCTGTCGTATAAAACTATGTCAGTGAACGTACCACCTATATCTGCTGATAAACTGTATCTTTTCAAAACCTTTTCCCCTTCCTCATTCTTCCGATTTATTGCTGTTAAAATTAAAATTCATTTAAGAAAGCGCTTTTAATTTTTGGCGAGTTAAGAATTGATTTAAAATAATTTTGGCGTAAGGACACATAGAATTGTTAGATTTTCTTGAGAATTATTTCTATAATAATGTTTATAAGTAGATGGATAATGAATCATTTCTCCTTGCAGAAGCGTGTATTCTTTTTCATCTACATAAAATTTTGCCTCCCCTTCAATAACATAGTACATTTCTTCTCCATCGTGACTTGAAGGTTCACTGTGACTGTTTGGCGGGACCTTTACTATATAGCTGTCCAGACGTCGATTCTCAAATTCACTTGATGCTCTTAACAACTCTTGATCTGATTTTTCTAATCTAAAAGGGATGATTTCTGATGGCACAATTTTAAAATCATGTGCATGTTCCGGTTCAAAAAAAGACTTGATGGGAACATTAAGTGCTTCAGCTATTTTACTTAGGGAAGTTATTGCTAATGAACTTTCCCCCCTTTCTACTTGTGAAAGAAAACTTACAGATAAACCTGTATCCTGACTAAGTGTTTTTAGGGTTTTACCCTGTTGTACTCGTAAAGTTTTAATCTGATTTGAAACTTCCTTCATAAATTACACCTACACAATAATTTTTTACAGCTATACTGTAATAAGTAATATAACATAGAGAAATCGCAAAAGAAAGAGTTTTCTGTCGATTCTCAATACTGCAATGAAATTTAGAAGTTCGTGTGAAATTTTGAAAACCTAAACCCTTGCAACTTCAGGATTTTGACAGTACTTTAAGTTATTTTCATTTCTTTGGAGCTGTTAAGTTCTACACTTGGCATCAGGCTCTTGCCTAAAACATGCAGAGAGCATCCAAAGGGTGGCAAGCGTTTACGAACCTATCCTGACGGGTCTGTTATATAATTAAGTTAAAGGCATTTCAACATAAAAGGTGACTGGATATATGAAAGGCTTAGAAGGAAAAGTCGCAGTTGTCACAGGTGGTGCTTCAGGTATCGGCTATTCGATCGTCGAACAGTTATTGGAGCATGACGTCAAAGTGGCCATCGGGGATCTGAATGAAGAGAAACTGAAAGAGATTGAGCAGCAGTTCCCGGAAAAGGTTGTCGGTGTCAAAGCGAACGTCACGTCGGAAGATGACATGAAAAATCTTGTTGATACAGCCGTTGAAAAGTTCGGCCAGCTGGACTACGGCTTCAACGTCGCAGGTTTGAGCAAACCCGGCCTGATCATGGATCAGAGTTTCGAGGACTGGAAGACGACTGTGGATATCGTCCTGCACGGTGTATTCCTGGCGACAAAGCATGAAGCGAACGCCATGAAAGAACACGGCGGTGCCATCGTCAACATCTCTTCCTTGAATGCACACGTGCCGATGTTCTACGGTGCAGCATACGCTTCTGCCAAGGCGGGCGTCGAGATGTTCACTAAAAACGCTGCACTCGAATTTGCAGAGCATAAGATCAGGGTGAATGCTATACTGCCCGGCTTGGTTGAAACACCGATCACCACTGGATTCTTCGAAAATGAAGACCTTAATAACGAATTCATGGGACGCATCCCTGAAAGAAGAGCCGCTGCTCCGGCAGAGATTGCATCACCATCACTCTTCCTTGTCTCAGACGATGCTTCCTATATCAATGGAACAAGCCTCGTCGTCGATGGCGGCTGGGAAATTACTGGCTATCCGAATTTAAGTAAATTCATGTAATAAAAAAATCGATATATGAAACGGCCTCCTGTCTGTTAGGAGGCCGTTTATTCTTTAGAAAAAAGTCTACCCTGCATTCTATACATGCTTGTAGTTACTTAAGCTTCACCATGAGGTGATATCAATACCTTCGCCTGACTCTTATCTGTATTTAATAATTCAATACCATCTTCTACAGTGTTTTCTATGTTAATGCGGTTTGTCACTACTTTAAGTACATCCAGTTGTCCTTCAGCAATTGCTTTGATCACTGGCTCGTAGTCATGCGTATATGCTAAAGAGAACTTTATTTGACCTTCGATTGTCAGCATATCATTTGGATTAAATGATACTTCTCCACCGAACCCTGCAATGACCTGAACGGTTCCACCGCGTTTAATGGAATGGATAGCACTATTGAAAGTAGGGTTTGCTCCTGCTACTTCATAAGCAACATCCACACCTTTTCCTGTAATTTCCATAATTTTCTCTACAGCATCTTCTTGACCAGCATTGATGACATGCGTTGCTCCAAGTTCTTTAGCCTTATCCAAACGTTCTTGAGACAGATCAATTACAAATGTTTCTGCAACACCGTATGCCTGGGCACACAATAAAGTTAACAATCCTATCGGGCCGGCACCATAAATTGCAGCACTTTGTCCTGCTTTAAGCCCGGAGAGACCTACAGCATGAAATGCTACGGCAGTTGGTTCTACTAAAGCCCCTTCTTGTAAGCTGACACCTTCAGGCAGCTTATGGAAATATTTCTCCTCAGCTACAAAGTGCTCAGCAAACCCGCCATCTCCAGCTAATCCAAAAAATCCTACATTGGATACTTCACATAAATTATATGTACCTCTACGACATGGCTCACATTCACCACAATATAACATTGGTTCGATTGCTACTTTATCGCCGACCTGAACACTAGTTACGCCCTCTCCAACCTCTTCAACAGTGCCTGAAAATTCATGGCCCAGAACTAAAGGTGTTTTGTCATGAGTCATTGGATGCTCATCATAAGCAAGTGATAGTCCATGATTGTATGCATGTAAATCACTTCCGCAGATGCCGCCCCAGCCGACTTTAACTTTGACCTGACCATCAGATACAGATTTTACATCCACTTCTTCCAAACGTAAATCTTTCTCACCATAAATTACTGCCGCTTTCATTTTTGACAATAAACTCACTTCTATAATATTTTGTATTCGCTTTCAATTTTAAGTAATAAAAATGAAGTGGTCAATATTGATGCTTGTAGTTAAAATTATTATTTCTCAAGCAGATCATTTAATTGAATTCGTAGCGTCTCCCATTCATTAGTAAAATCAATGGTATTAATATCAATGACCAGATCCGATTTAGGATGCTCAAGTAGCTCTTGTTTATAAAATACTTTTACAAACCTGGTAATAAAATCATTTAATTTTTGAGGTTCTTTGGTTAAATCCAAAAATTCACTCTTACCACATGAATCAGAAATATCAAGTTCGCACCATATAAATTCGCATAACTTCACTAGATATTCATATGATTTATTGTACTTATGCATGACTAATCCATCAAAAACAGTTTTATCTATTTTTATATAACTCACTTTTCTTAAATAATTATAGATATCCACCATAGTCCATTCATATTCATCTTTAAGATATCTGTAGTTCATCAACAAAGTTAAAGTTCTTTTGATAATTTGGTTATAAATATTATCGTGATT
>Ga0079226_10001213_pt1 | contig 19642 bp, 17 predicted proteins | sample Poulit2014_FD_76345 | JGI IMG/M metagenome (GOLD analysis project Ga0079226, IMG submission 76345) | Agricultural soil microbial communities from Georgia to study Nitrogen management - Poultry litter 2014 | ecosystem: Environmental > Terrestrial > Soil > Agricultural land | place: USA: Georgia... | reverse complement strand
GAGTGTATTTCCGTAGCGGCAAGGCAATTGCTACCCGAAGTTACGTCACAGTTTATAGATTTTGTGGCAAAAACAACAATTTTTTCGGTGGGGCGAGCAGTGTGGAGTCCCAAATCGAAAACAGCCTTTCATAATTAAAAATAAGAGGTGTCAATGATATGGATAAAAATTTACTTCTGGTTAAAAAAGAAAGTGTTCAAGACAAACTGGAGAAATTCGCTGACTTTGGACGTACGGAAAATAACGGTGTAACGCGTCTGGCTTTATCGGAAGAAGACCGTATGGCTCGGGATTACTTCTGCGATTATTGCAAGAAATTAGGGTTAACGGTCGAGATAGATGATATGGGAAATATATACGGGACATTAGAAGGTACAGAAAAGAAACCTCCTATCGTAATCGGTTCTCATTTAGACAGTGTAAAGAAGGGTGGCAGATTCGATGGAGCTTTAGGTGTGATTGCTGGACTTGAAGTGATAGAAACGTTAATAGAAAATAATATGACTCCGCGAGTGCCAATAACTGTCGTGAATTTCACTAACGAGGAAGGTGCTAGATTTGAGCCGTCTATGATGTCATCAGGCGTGCTCGCCGGGAAATTTCAGAAATCAGATATGATGGAGTCCAAAGATGTCAATGGGACTACATTCAAAGAAGCTTTAACGTCTATTAATTACTCAGGATCAATTGAAAATCGATTGAAAGATGCTACCGCTTTTTTGGAATTGCATATTGAACAAGGACCTGTACTAGATCATAGCTCTATTTCAATAGGGGTAGTTGATTGTGTTGTAGGCATGGTCTGTTATGAAATAGAAATAAATGGAGAGTCCAACCATGCTGGCACTACCCCAATGAATATGAGAAGGGACTCCCTTTTTGTCGCCAATGATTTAATCGCTTCTGCTCGAGAATCTTTGGGCAAATTAGATGATCAGTTAGTATTTACAATGGGAAGATTGGATGTTCATCCAAATATTCATACTGTAATTCCAGATAAAGTCGTTTTTACGATTGAGGCGAGACATAAAGACCCTCATGTAATCAAACAAGTAGAGACAATTGTAGAAAATTTAGCTAAGTCCCCTTCGCAGGAAATAGCTTCCATAAATATCAGTAAATTATGGGAAAGAGATACGGTATGGTTTGAGCCTAAGCTTCGTGATACAGTAGAACAATCGGCAAATTCACTTAATTATACGAATAAAAGAGTAGTTAGCGGAGCTGGCCATGATGCCCAGTTCATTGCGAGCTATCTTCCAAGCACTATGATTTTTGTTCCAAGCATCGATGGGAAAAGTCATATGGAGAATGAAAAAACTAACTTGGATGATTGTGAAAAAGGAATTAATGTAATGCTTCATACAGTAGTGAATCTTATGGAAAGTTAATGAACGATATTTTTTCAACCAATGATTTCACTGTATGTGATAGGGCATAAATTATAAATTAACAATAGTGCAAAAAAATTATTTTAAGGGTGCCTGAACGATAGGCGCTCTTTTTAATTTTGGCAAGATAATTGCGCAATGCTGGAATGGTCATAAGTTCTTTAAGGCTTGGAAAGGAATCTTGTCCGCTTTCCATTTAATGTTATACAAAATGTATATGAAAGCGCTATGCAAATTTAACGTTTTGTCAGATTATAAATGTTGTTAATATCATAATTATTTAGAACATAGATTAAACATGAAAAGGGGTGTTTGACTTGTTCAATTTGCCGCCGGAAACTTTTTGGCTCGTTGTTCCGTGGCCGTTTATTTGGTTGACAGCAGGGATTGTCATGTATTTTGTAAACAAGCGTCAAGATGATTTAGAAGATGAATATTATGCAAAACTGGATAAAAAGGAGTGATATAGATGGGTTCTGATGCCGTTGTCTTTATCGTCTATCTATTGATTTTGCTTTCGATTGGTTTATATTTTTCAAGAAAAGCGTCTAAATCAGTCGATAGTTATTTGCTAGGAGATCGAAATGTCGGTCCCGCTGTCACGGCTTTGACAATGCAAAGCACTTCGATGAGCGGCTTTATGTTTTTGGGAGGACCGGCAGAAGCGTTTCAAAGAGGTTGGTACGCGATTTTATATGGGATTGGAGATGCCGGCGGAAGCATTGTGAACTTATCGGTGTTGGGAAAACGAATGCGGCGTATGTCTGAATTGCTAAAGGCGCTTTCTCCTATCGAATATTTGGAGAAACGATATGAAAGCACAAGCATTAGAGTTGCAGGTTCAATCATTTCTATCGTTTTTCTATTTGCCTATGTATTTGCTCAATTTATCGCTTCCGGAAAGGCGTTGGAAGCATTGACTGGCTTATCGTATGAAGCGGCCTTGATCATCGGTGTCAGTGTCATCATCATTTATACGGTGATGGGTGGTTATTTAGCGGTTGTGTGGACTGATTTTTTTCAGGCAATCGTAATGGTTATCGGAATGGTTGGCATTTTAGCAATGGGTTTGATGCATGTCGGCGGATTGTCGGGTCTGAATGCTTCCCTTGCTCAGATTGATTCTTCTTACCTAAGTATATGGGGTAAAGATTTGGAATTTTACGGTCAATGGGGAGTCATTATCGGTGCTATCCTCATCTATTCAATTGGTTATATGGGATTGCCGCATGTTGTAGTGAGGCATATGTCGATGCAGAGCACGAAAACAGTCAGGACAGCTACATTATGGTCGGCAATCTACAACCAGGCTATGGCGTTCTCCCCGTATTTATTAGGTTTGATTGGCATCATCCCGCTTCCTAATATCGCAGATCCGGAAATGGTAGTTTCAGAACTCGCCTATACTTTCTTTCCGGGGATATTTGCAGCGATTCTCCTTTCTGCAGTAATGGCGGCAATCATGTCGACTTCCGACTCGATTTTGATGCAAGCTGGAACAATATTATCTAGGGACGTATACCATCGATTCATTGATAAAACAGCTAGTCAAAATAGAATGGTGTTGGTTTCACGTCTGAGCATTCTGGTAGCCGGCATCATTGGGGTCATTGTCGCTATTAAGCAGCCTCCTTCTGTTTTCGCGTTGGTAATATTCGCCTTTGGTACATTAGGAAACAGTTTTCTCGTTCCTTATGTGTGCTCTGTCTACTGGAAAAATTCCAATAAGGTCGGAATTTTGGCTGCAATGATTTCAGGAAGTGTTTCTCATATTTTATGGACAGCTTTTGATTGGCAAGCCGCTACAGGAATCCATCCGTTTTTAGGCGGTTTGATTATCTCAATCTTAGGCATGATTATTGGCAATAGATTCGGGACACCGCCATCTAAGGATGTACTTGAAATATTCAAAGAAGCGAAAGGGCCAAGATTATTGCCTAAGAATATAGAGAAAAATATTTCTAGCGAGATAGGTCCCGAAGCTAAGAATATTTCTAAATTTATTTCAAAGAAACAATTGATTGAGGTCGATTGATATGGATATGTCCATAAAGTCCGAAGAAGTTTCATTCGAAAAGGATAATTTGAAAGAAACACTAGAAAAAATGGATGCGAATGTTTCATATGATGTTCAAACGTTAATATATTATCCATATTTGTTTTATGAATTCTTGGTTGAGAACGGTTCTTTCATCAATAGGACTGGACAAAGAGCAGGGTGCACGATTGATGGAATGAATCAATTGGGCGCTCTGATCGATAGAATTCCCCAATTTATTGATGCCAAAATAAAAAGGAAATATATTATGGAAAAAAATATTAATAATAAAACGGCGCTCCATGCTGCTGAAAGATTTATAGTCGAATCGATTTCTTCCCGAATGAAGGTGCTTAAGATGCCGCAACTAGAACTTGTAAAACAAGAGGAATTCTACCGGCCTTATTGGGTAGTGAAGGGTCAAAAAAGTGCGGGAAGCCATTTCTATATTACCGTAGATGCTGTGACCGGAAAATACCATCCTCTTTAGTATGTGGGCGAGTTGAACAGGTATATTCCATCAATGTCATTCGGTAATTGTATAGGTCAACTTGATTCGAGGAGGAAGTGAGAAAATGAATAGAAGAATTGCATTTACTGTTTTGATCATCTTGGGACTGGTCATGATGGAGAGTCCGATAATTCTTTTTGTCAATAAGGTGGAACCGACGGTAATGGGCATGCCGTTTTTGCTTTTCTGGATTCTATTTTGGTGGGCATTTTGTACGATTGTATTTCTCGTTGCGTACCGGATGAATTGGGGGAAAAATAAAAGGGAGTGATAATACATGACTGTAGGCGTATCAATCATCATCATATTTATGCTCATTCCGCTATTGGTAGGATTTTATGCGGCTGGCAAATCAAAAGGCTCAAGCGATGATTATTTTATTCAAGGCAGAGGGATGGGTTCTATTGCAGTATTCTTTACTGTAGCAGCTACGTGGTGGAGCGCGTTTGCTTTTTTAGGTTCAAACGCCTCATTTTACAGTGAAGGACCAGTCTATTTAACTGCATTCGCGTGGAATATTCTGTTTGGTTATTTATATTTTGTCGTCGGAAAGAGGATATGGTATCTAGGGAAAAAATTCAATTATGTCACTCCTTCAGATCTACTTGGCGATTTCTATAATAGTGAAAAGTTGAGAGTGCTTGTAGGTCTGGTAGTCATTGTGTTTACTGTTCCTTATTTGCAGATTCAGCTGACCGGCGGCGCTTATTTGATTGAGGTAGCATCAGGAGGAGTCATACCATTTTGGCTAGCTGCACTGATTTTTTACCTTGTGATTATCGTATATGTATGGGTTGGCGGAATGAGAGCAGTAGCTTGGACGGACATTATTTATGGCGCGCTTTTATTTTTCGGGCTTCTCTTCACAGGCTTTTATATTGTGAGACTAGCAGGCGGACCTGTAGAGATGTTTGAACAGATGAAACATATGCATCCTGACCATCTTACTTTGCCGGGTCCTTTAGGCACTTCAGGCTATGCCTCTTGGATATCGCTCTGTTTCATAACGGCCATCGGGGCACTCATGGGACCACAGCTTTGGCTAAGAATGTATGCGGTGAAAAACGGAAGACTTTTTAATTTGATGCCCTTCTTAATTTCATTTGTGGCGATTTCTTATATTGGTTCGGTTTTGGTCAGCTGGACAGGAGTTCTAATTAGGCCGGGAGTCGAGAACCCGGATCAGATTCTGCCAATTTTAATAATGGAATACGCGCCTTTTGTAATAGGCGCAATTGTACTGGCTGGCGGAGCATCGGCGGCCATGTCGACGGCAAACAGCCAAATTCATGCGGTTTCAGCCGTAATGACAAAAGACTTTTATCAACGGTATAAAAACCCGGATGCTTCCCAACATAAACTGGTTCAAATAGGGAGATATTTTTTGCTCGCTTTTTCCGTCTTAGCATATTTTCTAGCGTTATTTGCACCAGGCTTATTGGTGACAATCGGGTTGATTGCGTTTGGTGGAACAGCCCAGTTGATTGTGCCAACGGTGGGCGCACTGTTTTGGAAAAGGTCCAATGAACTTGGAGCTATTGTCGGATTGCTCGGCGGACTGGTCTTTACGATTCTGTTCACCTTCGTGCCGGGATTTGTCAGTCCGCTTGGTTTAAATCCGGCTATGTGGGGATTGCTCATCAATGCGCTCTTGTTCATTGCAATCAGCATGACTACAGAGCCTAGGGACAAGAAAACCGTGGAACGTTTTGCAAATGCATTGGCGCAGTTTAAATATAATGAGAACGAGATAGAGGAAAATGAGGAAGAATATGTGAAAGTGAATTGATCATTATTATTTTAAAAGAGGTGACGATAGATGGTTGTTCCTTCTCGCGAAAATGCAGCAGATTATGTATTCCGAGACGGTGAAGTCATAACGATGGATGATAAATATACGATTACAGAGGCTATTGCGATTAAGAACAATAAGATATATGCAGTCGGGTCATCCATGGAAATGAAGGATTATATCGGACATGAGACAACGTTGATTGATTTGGAAGGGAGGTCGCTGCTTCCAGGGTTTATCGATGCCCACGTACATCTGAGTATTTTCGGAACCAACCTTATCGATGTAAGCTGCACCGGCTCTGGCATCCAATCGTTGGAACAATTATTTAAAATCTTGCGACTAGAAGCGGCAAAAAAAGAAAAAGGAAGTTGGATAAGAGCTTGGAGTTTCAACGAGAATGACATAGTAGAAAAGCGGTTTCCGACAAGAAGGGAATTAGATGAAATTTCTACAGAGCATCCTATACTGATTGTCCGGGTCTGTAACCATCTTTCCATCGCAAATAGCAGGGCATTGGAACTTGCCGATTTTCATGAGGGCACAGAGAACCCTGAAGGAGGCATCATAGAAAAAGATGATTCTGGACAGTTGACAGGCAAGTTGATAGAAAATGCACATATGAGATTATCGGAAATAGCAAGCCTTTGTAAGCCGGAATTGAAAAAGGCAACAAAAGCAGCATCCGACACGTTTATTGAAAATGGCATAACAAGCATTCATGACGCAGGCGGATATGGAGATGGCGAAAGACTGCTAGAAATAATGCGAGAGGGAGCGGAATCCGGTGATATAAAAGTGAGGATGTATGCGATGATAGGCTCTCTCACGGATTCCGAGAAATTTATCGATGCAATGAAAGAGAAAAACATCGTGACAGGTTTTGGCGATGAGAAGTTCAGAATCGGCCCTGTTAAGCTATTTGTGGACGGAAGCAGCACCGGACCGACTTTAGCGACCCGAAAACCTTACACAAGCAATCCGAATGAGTACGGGATTCTTTATTTCACCCAGGATAATCTAAATGAAATTCTCATCGACGCTCATAAAAGAGGCTATCAGATAACCGCTCACGCACAGGGAGACAGGGCAATAGAAATGGTGTTGAACTGTATAGAGGATGCTTTATCGGAGCTGCCTCGAAGCAATCATCGCCACCGAATAGAACATGCGGGAATAGCAGCTCCCGATCTCCAAAAACGAATGAAGCACCTAAATGTCATTGCCATTCCCAACCCAGCTTTCATATTTGAAAATGGGGATGCTTACATTAACTTCTATGGGGACAGAATTGACTGGATGTATCCGGCTCGTGACTACGCTGCATTATCTGTTCCTGCTGCCTTTGGGTCGGACGCGCCGATAGTCGGTTCTAGTCCTCTCTTAGGTATACACGCAGCAGTGAACCGAAGAACAAAAAATGGGCAGCTTGCAGGAAAAAGGCAGAGAATAGAGATTTTGCAAGCGATTAAGGCATATACTGCCATGGGGGCTTTTGCAAGTTTCGAGGAACAAGTAAAAGGCAGTTTAGAAGCGGGCAAGCTGGCAGATCTTGTCGTTCTGGATCGGAGCATTTTAAGTGTTGATAAGGAGGAAATCAAAAACCTCCAAGTCGATCTCACGATGATAGACGGTGAAGTCCTTTACTGCAAACATAACGAAACATCATTGGCTAGAAAAAAGTAAATTGACTATCGCATAATAATGAAGAAGGTATTTATGAAAAAAACTATAAGAAGCGGATGTTGGATAGGATAGAACATTTTGCGGCATGAAGAGGCTTGTCTTGAAGAGTGCGAGAAAGGAGTCAATGTAACGCTGCATATCGTAATAGAAATTTTAGAAACTAATTAAGTGCTCGGTTACTCCTGAATATATCATTTACGGTTAGTATAAGGATCCGCAAAAGCTTTTAACATAACGTAAAATGTTCGTGCAATAGTTTGGCTATATAATGAAAGTGATTGATAGTTAAATAGCGGAGGAGAGGAGTCATTTGATTACAAACGCAGGCGATTTGTCTAAAAAAGATGAGAAGTATGTGTGGCATGCCGTGAAGCCGTTCAATCCCGAATCGACCATCATCGCTGAGGAAGCCGGCGGCGCTTGGGTGACGGATATTGAAGGCAATCGGTACTTGGATGCCATGGCCGGCCTTTGGTGCGTAAACACTGGATATGGGCGAAAAGAGCTGGCGGAAGCGGCTTTTGATCAAATGAAAAAGATGGCTTATTTTCCGATGTCTCAAAGCCATATACCAGCGATTGAGCTGGCGGAAAAGCTAAATGAATGGCTAGAGGATGAATACGTTATCTTTTTCTCCAATAGTGGATCTGAAGCAAATGAAACGGCCTTTAAGATTGCGCGCCAATACCACCAGCAAAATGGGAAGCCTAGCAAGCACAAGTTCATATCCCGGTACCGAGGATATCACGGAAATTCAATGGGAGCGCTTGCGGCAACGGGTCAAGCGCAGAGAAAGTATATGTATGAGCCGCTCGCTTCGGGGTTTATACATGTGACCCCGCCTGACATATACAGAAGCCCTTATAAAGGGTCGCTGGAAGAACAGAGTTTGGCTGCAGCAGATGAAATAGACCGGGTGATGACATGGGAATTAAACGAAACGATTGCAGGGGTGATCATGGAGCCGTTCATCACTGGCGGAGGCGTGATTATCCCGCACGAAAGCTATTTGCCTCGTGTCAGAGAGATTTGCGATAAGCACAATGCTTTATTGATCATCGATGAGGTCATTTGCGGATTTGGCCGCACCGGGAAAAAGTTCGGCTTCCAGCATTCCGGAATAAAGCCTGATATCGTCACGATGGCTAAAGGAATTACTAGCGGCTATTTGCCTTTAGCTGCTACGGCCGTTAGAAAAGAAATCTATAATGAATTTAAAGGGCAAGGTGAGCATGATCATTTTCGACATGTAAGCACATTTGGAGGCAATCCAGCAGCATGCGCTCTAGCTCTAAAGAATATCGAAATCTATGAAGATGAAAAACTGATTGAACGCTCGGAAAAAATGGGTAAACGATTATTGGGCAGATTGCTTGAATTAGAGAATCATCCGTATGTCGGACATGTGAGAGGAAAAGGCTTATTGATCGGCATTGAGCTTGTGGCGGATAAGCGGACGAAAGAACCGATTGATGAAAGCGTCGTCAATAAGATAATCGGTTTCTGCCGGGAGAAGGGGCTGATCATTGGAAAGAACGGCGATACGGTTGCAGGATTTACCAATATCATTGCGTTGAGCCCCCCTTTGAATGTAACGGAAGATGACTTGGGTTTTATTGTAACAACAGTAAAAGAGGCTTTTGCCAAAGTATAGAATGGAGGAATCGGGATGACGACACAAGTTGCTCAAAAAGTAAAAAACTTTATCGGCGGAAAATGGGTGGAAGCGAAGACGGATAAAACAGAACCCGTCTATAACCCGGCTACAGGAGAAGTGATAGCGCAAGTTCCAATTTCGGCAAAGGAAGAGCTTGATGAGGCGGTTAAAGTTGCTGCTGAAACATTTAAAACATGGAAAGAAGAACCGGTGCCAAAAAGAGCAAGAATTTTGTTCAAATACCAACAATTGCTCGTTGAACATTGGGATGAACTGGCACGGCTCATCACAATCGAAAATGGAAAAAACTTTACGGAGGCTTACGGCGAAGTGCAGCGTGGCATCGAGTGTGTGGAATTTGCGGCTGGAGCGCCTACCCTCATGATGGGAGAACAGCTTCCGTCCATCGCGGATGGGTTGGATTCAGGGGTTTACCGCTATCCGATAGGGGTCATTGGCGGAATCACTCCTTTCAATTTCCCGATGATGGTTCCGACTTGGATGTTTCCGATGGCCATTGTGACGGGAAACACTTTTGTCCTAAAGCCTTCCGAACGCACGCCGCTTTTGTCGAATCGTCTAGCTGAACTAGTGGTTGAAGCAGGATTGCCGGAAGGTGTATTCAATATCGTGCACGGGGCTCATGATGTAGTGAACGGAATGCTCGATCATAAAGATGTCGCCGCCATTTCATTTGTCGGGTCGCAGCCTGTTGCGGAATATGTCTACAAGCGAGCGGCCGATAATTTGAAAAGGGTGCAAGCTTTGGCAGGCGCAAAAAACCATTCCATCGTGTTAAACGACGCAAACCTCGATCATGCATCGACGCAAATTTTGAATGCGGCATTCGGTTCGGCAGGCGAGCGTTGCATGGCTTGTTCTGTCGTTGCGGTTGAAGAATCGATTGCGGATGAATTCATCGAACTATTGGTGAAAAAAGCAAACGATATTCAAATTGGAAACGGCTTGGATGAAGGAATATTTTTAGGTCCGGTCATCCGCGATGCTCATAAAGCAAGAACGTTACAGTATATTGAGACTGGTGAAAAAGAAGGAGCTACGCTGATCCGTGACGGCAGAAAAGATAAAGTCGCCCAAGCGAGCGGCTATTTCGTAGGCCCTACGATTTTCGACCACGTAACAAGTGAAATGAAGATATGGCAAGATGAAATATTTGCACCGGTTCTGTCGATTAGCAGAGTGAAAGATTTGCCTGACGCTATCGAACTAGCAAATCAATCAAAATTTGCAAACGGCGCTTGCATTTTTACAAATGATGGCGGCAGTGTTAGAACGTTCAGAGAAAATATAGATGCAGGGATGCTCGGAGTCAATATCGGCGTTCCGGCTCCAATGGCTTTCTTTCCTTTCTCGGGTTGGAAAGACTCATTCTACGGAGATTTGCATGCGAACGGAAAGGACGGTTTGCAATTTTACACACGGAAAAAAGTAGTGACAGGCCGTTGGGTCAAGTGATAAAATAAAGAGGCGGATACAGTTTTTGCTGTATCCGCCTTTCTTCTTTTCTATTAAGCTTGTTCCCTGAGTGGTAAGGTTTTCTTTATTGTTGGGCTTGGCGTTCATAGTGATCCAGCACATGCTTCCTCAGCTCGCGTTTCAAAAACTTTCCGACAGATGATTTGGGGATTTCGTCGACGAAAAGCACGTCATCCGGTATCCAAAATTTAGCAAACTGCGGTTTTAGAAAGGCAAGCAATTCTTCTTTATCGACTTTGCGAGCAAACTTCTCATGGAGGACGACACATGCTATCGGACGTTCCTGCCATTTTGCATCAGGAATTGCAACGACGCAAGCTTCAAACACAGTTTCATGAGCCATGAGCACATTTTCTAACTCTACTGAGGAAATCCATTCTCCACCGCTTTTTATTAAATCGTTCGTGCGGTCGACAATTTTTATCGTGCCTTCTTCATCGACGGTGACGACATCTCCTGTATGGAACCAGCCGTCCATAAAGGCATCTTTTGAACGTTCGTCCTTATAATAAGCGTCTGCAATCCATGGGCCGCGCAACAGCAGCTCTCCCATCGTTTCGCCGTCCCAAGGCACTTCCTTTCCTTCCCCGATGACTTTCATCTCTAGCCCTGGAATGAGAATCCCTTGTCTTGTTTTTTCCAGCAATTTTTCTTCATCGGCCAAGCCTTGTTGATAGCTCTTTAACCGAGAATACGTGGCGAGCGGAGTTGTTTCGGTTGCTCCATATGCATGGAAAAACGGAATGTTATATTTTTCTTCAAATGCACGAATCACACCAATCGGCGCTGCGGAACCCCCGCATAAAATGCCACGCAAACTGGTCAAATCATATTCGTTTTGTTCAAGTTCTTTTAATAGGCCTAACCAAATGGTAGGAACTCCAGCTGAGATTGTCACTTTATATTCTTCGATGAAACGGGCTAGTCGTTCAGGCGTGAATCTCGGGCCAGGCATTACTTGTGTTGCCCCGAACCATGTACAAGCAAATGGCATTCCCCACGCATTTACATGAAACTGAGGGACTACTGGCATTGCGATATCTGATTCGGAAATAGCAGCAGTGTCCGCAAGGCCTAAAGCGTAACTATGCAGAGCGATACCCCGATGTGAATATAATACGCCCTTAGGCTTGCCGGTCGTTGCTGATGTATAGCACATCCCAGCTGGGTCGTTTTCATCGATATCCTTAATAAATTCATAATTTTCATCGCCGTTTTCCAATAGTTGTTCATAGGAGTATACATTGGGCAGAGTGTTTGCAGGCAATTCATCTTTATCGGTCATGACGACATATGCTTTTACGGTTGTAAGATGGTCTTGAAGTTTGTCTACGAGAGGCAAGATATCTTCATCTACAAAAATCACTTTGTCTTCTGCATGATTGATGATGTATATAATATGTTCCGGGGATAATCGAATATTGATTGTGTGCAGGACAGCGCCAATTCCGGGAGCGGCAAAATATATTTCCAAATGCCGATGGGTATTCCAAGCGAGTGTGCCGACCCGGTCCCCCTTTTCAATTCCTAGATTATGTAGGGCGCTCATCAGACGCCTTGTCCTTTTGCCAATTTCTTTGTAAGTGAGCCGGTGGATTTTGTCATGAGTTTGAGAAATGACTTCTTTTTTCGGAAAAAATGTTTCCGCATGTTCCATCATTGCGCCGACAGTCAACGCATGATTCATCAATAAAACCATCCCCTTTTGAGATATTTTCCTAATAATACCACAAACAGATTAATTTGAAAATACTGAAAATATTAATTTTATCATCTAAGTCAATTTCATATTATAAAATTAATTGAAACCCGAACGTTTAAAAAACTGCATCAAAAGTAAAAATCTCAGATCATTTGTTAATGATAAAAAATTATAGAATCCATTCTTCTATATATATCTATCGCTAACATAATGAATTATGTTACGGTAAAATAGAAAGCAATAGGAGACTGATAATGCGGAGACAATATGATTTTACGGAAGGCAATATTTTTAAGCAGTTGATTTTCTATTCTGGCCCGATTATTTTAACCAACTTGCTGCAAACTTCTTATCAAGTGGTTGACAGTCTTTGGATTGGGAACTTGCTCGGGTCGGATGCTCTTGGCGCAGTGGCTATTTCAGGGGCTATCATCTTTACGATGCTCTCTTTCGTCATCGGATTGAATAATGCGGCGCTTACCATCCTTTCGCAGCAAAAAGGAAAAGGCAGCAAGGAAGGGCTCAAAAGATATTTGAATGCTTTTGTCGTCACTTTGGCATTCTTAGCCATTTTGTTGAGCGTGCTAGGATATCTATTATCGGAACAATTGCTGCAGCTGCTAGGGACGCCTAGCTCTTTGCTGCCGATGGCGAATGGATATTTGCGAATCAATTTCATCGGAATGTTGTTTTTATTTGGTTATAATTTTATCAGCACCGTTCTTCGCGCGATTGGCGATAGCAAAAGCCCGCTCACTTTTGTGATAATTGCCGTCGTTTTGAATGCTTTCTTGGACCCTTTATTTATCGCTGGTTTCAACCTCGGCATCGATGGAGCGGCATATGCGACGATTGTTGCCCAAGGTATTGCTTTTGTTTACGGGCTGTTTTTCGTTCTGCGCCATAAACTGGTTCCTTTCCAATTGCCGAAAATGCCGAAATGGACAGAAGTGAAATTGATTTTGAATTTGGGAATTCCTGCCGGGTTGCAAATGTCAGTGATATCGGCTGGATCTGCAGCAATCATGAGCGTTGTCGCAGTTTTTGGAGGGGCGGTGGTTGGCGGCTATGGAGCAGCCCAACGGATCGATAGCATAATTATGTTGCCGGCACAAGCGCTTGGAACGGCCGTAAACAGCATGGCAGGGCAAAATGTTGGAATTTCCAATTGGCGGAGGGTGCACCAAATTGCAAAATACGGGCTCATATATAATTTGGCCATCATGAGCCTTATTGGAATCTTCGTCGTCATTTTTGCTGAGCCGGCTGCTAGAATGTTTATCCAAGAGGATGAATCGGTCGCGTTTGCGACGCAATATTTGCGCATTATGGCATTTTGCTTTCCATTTTTAGGCATAAACTTTATTTTGAACGGGGTAGTTCGAGCATCTGGCGCAATGTATCAAGTGCTCGTGTTGAATATCATTTCTTTTTGGGTGCTGAGATATCCATTGACATATTTGTTTTCCGGCAATTATGATGAAATGGGAATTGCTTTAGGCTTAGGAATGAGTTTCATCATCAGCAGCATGCTTGCTGCGGGGTATTATCGTTACGGAAAGTGGCGCCAAAAAGAATTATTCGAGAAAGAGCCAAATCGATAGGTTTTTTAAAAAAGTTAGGGGCAGACATAGCATGAAACAATCGAGCCATCACATATTTATCCGGGTCTTTGCCCTTGTCATCTTCATGTCAGCGGTTCTCGCTGGCGTTTCTCTATATATGTCAAAAGAAGATTTGAAAAAGGTAAAAATCGTCCAGCACGTTTTTACAAAGAAAGTGGAACAGCACCGTCCGATTGTTTCCAAGTACGCAAAAGAATTTGAGGTTGAAGAGCACGTCGATGTTCTTTTAGCCATGATGATGCAGGAATCCGGGGGGCGCGGGGATGATCCGATGCAATCGTCTGAAAGCTTGTGCGGAAAAGTCGGATGCATTACCGATTCTGAACAATCTATCAAACAAGGAGTCTCTTATTTTTCAAGAGCATTGGATGCAGCGGACGGCAATATTGAACTCGCCGTTCAAGCGTATAATTTTGGGATTGGCTTTATCGATTATTTGAAGGAAAATGAACAAGCTTACAGCCAGAATGCCGTGATAAGATTTTCGCAAGAAATGTTTGAAAAAGCGAAAGACCCGTCTATCTATACGTGTTTAAGGGAAGAAGCGAAACAGTACAATGCATGTTACGGGGATATTTACTATGCTCGGGATGTGATGGAGCATAAACAAAAATTTGCCGTTCAGTAGGGAGGTCTAACATATTGAAGCACGTCAGCTGGTGCGGGAAATTGTCGCTTTTCATTGGCGCAGGTTCGTTTTTGTTCGGCATCTATTTGCTGATCGAAGAGTTGGCGAAGAGCGAATTTGTCCTTTCACAGTCCATTGCAGTCGCTTTTATATGTTTAGGTCTGTTCTTTTTGTTTCATTTCAGCTTAAAGGCCATGGAAGCAAAGAGCTTTCAGCCAACTTGTGGAATGAGCCGCAAGAGAGAATGACTATTTTTAGGACAGCTGTTCTGTTTTAAAGAAAGGAATTAATTGTTATTATTGTAGTAAGCTAAAAGTAAAATACGAAAAAGGGAGTAATGCTTATGAAAGAGGTTTTTACGAACAAGGCGCCAGCGGCTATCGGACCTTATTCGCAAGCAATTATCGCCGGTGATTTCCTCTACGCTTCGGGAGCTATCGGAATCAACCCTGAAACAGGCGAAGTGGCAGAAGGAATCGAAAAACAGACGATTCAAGTGATGGAAAACTTGCGAACAATCCTCATGGAAGGAAATGCAACTTTTTCTCAAGTCGTGAAATTTACGATTTATTTGAATTCCATGGATGATTTTGGAACGGTAAATGAGATATACGGCCGCTATCTCAAAAAACCCTATCCGGCTCGTGCGACGGTCGAAGTCAGCCGCTTGCCGAAAGATGTGCTGGTGGAAATCGATGCGGTCGCTTACTTGAAATAAAGGGGCTTTCCCCTTTATTTTCTTTTTAGAAAAGGCGAGGTGAAACGATGAATTCATTCATGTATTATAATCCGACGAAGTTGTTGTTTGGAAAAGGGCAATTGAAGCAATTGCCGAAGGAAATATCCAGGTACGGGAAAAAGGTGTTGCTTGTCTATGGCGGAGGAAGCATCAAACAGAATGGGGTTTATGAACAAGTGACCGGCATGCTGCAAGAAGCGGCAATCGATTGGCTCGAGCTGAGCGGAGTGGAACCGAACCCAAGGGTGACGACCGTTCGCAAAGGGATAGAGATATGCAAAGATGAAAATATCGATTTTGTTTTGGCCGTAGGCGGGGGCAGCGTGATCGACTGCACGAAAGCAATAATCGCAGGAGCCAAAACAGATGCGGACGTCTGGAATATCATCTCCCGGAAAGCAAGAGCGACAGACGGGCTTCCCTACGGTTCGATTGTCACTATCGCCGGAACAGGAGCCGAGATGAGCTTGAGCTCTGTCATTTCCGATTGGGAAACAAAAGAAAAGCGCGCCTGGGTTTCAACTTTATCGCGAGCGAAATTTGCCATAGTCGATCCATCTTTTATGACTTCGGTGCCAAAAGAACAAACGGTCAACGGAATCGTCGATACGATGTCGCACGTATTGGAGCACTATTTTCATGCGGAAGGAAATACTCGAATTCAAGATGAGTTTTTGGAAAGCGTGTTGAGAACGGTGATTGATGTTGCGCCAAAGTTGCTAGAAGACTTGGAGGACTACGAGCATCGTGAAACGATTGCTTTTGCCAGCACAATCGCATTAAGCGACCAGCTGAATATGGGTTTTATCGGAGATTGGGGAACACATCATATCGACCATGCGCTGTCAGCTGTTTACGACGTGCCTCATGGTGGAGGGATGGCGATACTTTACCCGAATTGGATGAATTATGTGTTGGATGAAGACAATGTGCAACGATTCAAAAGATTGGCGGTCAATGTATTGCAAATTGAAGACGAGCAAAAATCAGATATGGAAGTTGCTAGAGAAGGCATTGAAGCATTGTCCCGCACTTGGTCTTCATGGGGTGCGCCTTCCAAATTAAGCGATTATGGAATCGAGGCCGACAAGCTGTCGCTCATTGCGAAAAAAACGTTAGAAGCATCTCCCAAATGCGGAAATTTTAAACCGCTTACAGAAAAAGACGTTCTTGCTATATTAGAAAACAGCATGTAAATTTTTTTATAAACAAAAAGAATTAGCAGCTATTAGCGTAAACTGCTAATTCTTTCTTTATCTCTTCTCGAATTCTTTCTAAACATTGTTCCGGGGTTTTTCCATGCACAAGCTTGCCGTTGACATGGGCGTAAGGGCTTTTTGCGCATAAGCCGCAGTAATGAAGGCAGCTGCTCATGAGCACGGCGACTTCCGGAAATTCTTTCTCGATTATTTCTTCTATATTCAAAGTTGTGATGACATTAGCGCTGCAGACATCTACAATGACAATTCCCATTTGCATCACTTACCCTTTATGTTAGGACTGATTATTTTTACATATGATACCACTACTATATGTCGGTTGCAACGGATCTGCTTCGTTTAAACAAGGCGAGCATTTTTTCGATTCGCAATTTCGATTGTATTTTGCGGTAATTAGGCATAGAATATGTATTAAGTTTAAAAAAGGAGTTTATCAAATGAGATATATAAGCAAACTTTTTTTAATGGCGACACTTGCATTTGGACTAGCTTTCGGTTCCACTTCGTTTGTGAATGCAGTTGAAACGACTGAAATGTTAGATGAACCGATTGTCGTCTATGGCGACACGTTGACAGATGATCAAAGAGCGGAAGTAAGAAGGTTGCTAGATGTCGATCCAGACAACGTAAGTGAAATGAATGTCACTGGAGAAGATATCGCACATTATATAGATGGAGATCCTGACTCGAGAATGTTTTCATCGGTTAAAATTACCCATAAGGATGAAGGGCATGGCATTGTTGTCAACATTATCACTGCAGATAATATTACCCAAGTGACAAGCGAGATGTACAGCAATGCACTCTTAACAGCCGGAGTTGAGCATGCGCTGATTGAAGTGGCTTCTCCTGTTCAAGTGACAGGCACTTCAGCATTATCAGGGATTTATAAAGCGTACGATGCGGCAGGATCCGAATTAGAAAAAGGCCGAATGGAAGTTGCCAATGAAGAGTTGGATGTGACGACAGAGCTGTCTGAAAAAGAGGGGATCAGCCAGGAAACGGTCACAGAACTTATGACGGAAATTAAAAAGGCGATTGCCGAACAAGACCCGGCGACAAAGGAAGACGTGGAACAAATCGTGAAAGAACAATTGGATAAGTTGGAAATTAACTTAAGTGAAGAAGATCGTCAACTTCTTATCGATTTGTTCGAAAAAATGAGAAATCTAGACATCGATTTTGATAGAGTGAAGGAACAGCTTGACGACATAAGCTCTAAAATCAAAGAAAGGTTAGATAATATGGACATCGAAATCGATGAAGGGTTTTGGGATAAAGTCATGCAATTCTTTCAAGATTTGATCGATAGCATTGCAGCATTTTTCAAAGGCTAGGCTCTTCTTAGTAAAGAGCCTTTTCTTATTGTAGGGCATTTGATGGTGTGCGCGGCAAAGAATTGTTGAAAAGAGGGGATTAGATGCAGAAGAGGAACTCGCAGAAATGGTCAGTTGCCTTATTTACAATCGGAGTATTTATGGCAGGGCTTGATAATGGCATCATTAGCGCAGCATTGACGACAATCTATGATTCGTTTGGCGTCTCTCCGACATGGGGAGCTTGGTCGGTGACGTTATATACACTCGGCGTTGCGATTTCTGTCCCCATCATCGGAAAATTATCGGACAATTACGGACGAAAAAAGCTGTTTCTCATCGAAATACTATTGTTTGGCATCGGTTCCTTGCTTGTGGCTATCAGTCCGAATTTTGCCATGCTTCTTGCTGCAAGATTCATCCAAGCCATCGGTGGCGGTGGAATTTTTATCATTGGAAGTTCTCATGTGCTAGCGACGATTCCTAAAAAACAGCAAGGGAAAATCCTTGGACTTTTGGGGGGCATGCACGGCCTTTCAGCAGTGGTCGGGCCAAACGCCGGGGCTTTGATCTTGCACATAACCGGAACATGGCAGTGGATGTTTTTGATCAACATCCCGATAGCGATATTTTTAATCGTGATGGCGATTGCAAAAATGCCAGAGACGAAGGAACCGTCAGCAAGAGCTCTTGATTTGAGCGGGACGATTTATTTATCGCTTGGGATTGTCGCTATGATGTTCGGAATTACGAATATCGATAGTTCGGAGTTTGTTGCTAGTTTGGCAAGCGTGACAGTGTTGCCATATCTCCTAGCTGGAATAATCCTTATCTTTTTCTTTTTGAATCACGAAAAGCGGTTGGAAAAGTCAGGGGGAGATCCCATTATTGCGTATTCCCTTTTAAGGAATCGGTCTTTTCAGTTGACGCTTTTGCTCGGCTTTCTGTCCGGCGGTTTTTTGGCAAGCATTATTTTCGTTCCGTCTTATGTTCAGCAAGCGTTGCAAGTCCCAGCGGAAAGTGCAGGTTTTTGGTTGACGCCATTGGCGCTTGCCTCAGGAATCGGAGCCGGTCTTGGCGGGTTTTTGACGGACCGGATCGGAGCCGTAAAGACGATTATTGTTTCGGGATTTATTGGCCTTAGCGGGTTTTTATTGTTCTTTTCGTTTGTCGATAATTTATGGATGTTTGCTGCAGCAAGCGTGCTTGCGGGTGTCGGGTTAGGGTTTTTGCTCGGCGCTCCGCTCAATGTGCTCATAGGCGAAAGCTCCAAAAAAGATCAGTACGGCACATCCCTTGGGACGTTATCGTTGGTAAGGCAAGTCGGCCTTACGTTATTCCCTACTGTATTTGCAAGTTTCATCACTTCGGGAGTGATGAAAATCGAACCGACTTTCCAAGCAGTATATGGCGATTCTGTCATTCCTTTTCATGACGCCGATAAGGGAGAAGGGTATGGCCAAGTGATGGAAGAAGTGATGAAAATCGAAGACCCTTATTTGCAGGAACAATTGCTTTCGATTGTGGCGAGCGTAATGAAATCAGGGTTTCAAGATATGTTTTTTGCTGCAGCGATCATATCGGCCATTGTAATTGGCATCAGCACGTATCTTCAAATCGCAAAATAAATTATTAATCTAAAAAATTCAGACTTAAACTCATATTGTAGAAAACTTAAAAAAAATATGTATAATTAAATTTGCAGATAAAAATACATATCTGTAAAAATTTAAAAAGAGGAGGTTCATATATATGAACTGGAAGAAATGGTCTTTACTTTTCACACTTGTTTTTGCCATGAGTATCTTCTTAGCAGCGTGTGGGGGTAGTAATGACACTG
>Ga0079226_10001212_pt1 | contig 19645 bp, 21 predicted proteins | sample Poulit2014_FD_76345 | JGI IMG/M metagenome (GOLD analysis project Ga0079226, IMG submission 76345) | Agricultural soil microbial communities from Georgia to study Nitrogen management - Poultry litter 2014 | ecosystem: Environmental > Terrestrial > Soil > Agricultural land | place: USA: Georgia... | reverse complement strand
TACCGGGACGGGCGACTGGTCGACACCGCTCGCCGGCGTGCCACGTTCCACATCGGCGGTGACGCGCGGATCGAGGCCGCGGTCGCTCAGGTCGGCATGAAGTACGTCCGACTGCGAAAAGGCAAAGCCGGCGACACGAAGCAACTTCCGCCGGCCGACGGAACGGCCGAGGCATGGCGAGCGCGGATCGGTCACGCTCACCCCAACGCAAGCCGGGTCGTCGGCTGGATCTCGCTCGTCGTCCTACTGGCCGTGCTCGGGATCGAGCTTCCCCAACTGGTCAATCTCGGCGGGAACCTGACGCCGCTCATCGGACTGCCGTCGTTCGAGGTCCCGGCACTGACGCTATCGGGCTGGGCAAACCTGGCGCTCATCATCCTGGCCGGAGCCGCCGGGCTCGAACGCAGCCTGAGCATGAAGTACAACCCTCTGCTCGACGACTGATCGGCTCGGTGGGTCGGAACACTCATTCGCGGCGCTTCAAAGACGATGAAAATCGGCGGCGTGGACTCTGCTCTTGCGCACGGCAAGGAGTACAGCCTTGCCAGCCGCGGGAGCCTGGAGACCTTCAGGCAACTTGTCGCCGACATAGAGGCCCTTGTCGACGACATCCTGCTGAAGCCATCAGCGGTGGTGTGAGCGGGAGGTGACCACTGGTCGTCGGCCGACGTTCGTCAAGACGCGGATGGGCCGGGCGCACCGGGGCGCACCTCGCCAGGGCGCGGCCCGAGACCCGCGTGTTCCCGCTGGTCCCGCAGGCGCACAAGGCGCACGTCACCCAACACGAATCGATACCGATCTGCACCATATCGCTACCGATGACCAGGTCCGTCGGAGACCTCCGGAGACAGACCAGAGGCCCTCTCCCGAGTTCGGGAAAGGGCCTCTGACCTGCGGAAACGTGGAGACTAGGGGATTCGAACCCCTGACCCCCGCCTTGCAAAAGCGGTGCTCTACCAACTGAGCTAAGTCCCCTTGGTGGGTCGATATTCAGTTATGCGCTCCTGCTTGCAAAGCAGGTTGTGAGCATGCATACTGCCTGGTCAGAGGCATTTTTCTGTACAAGCGGGGCGCATCTGGGGCGCACAAGGTCAAAGAATCGGCCGGTAGTACCCATCCACGAACGCTGGCACGGAATGAACGGCATCGAGCAGCGCGGACGAGTACCCATCATGGCCTTCGATCTGATCGACGAGGCCGGCGAGCAGTGTGAGCGCCGCCGCCGGAGTCTTCGGCGAGAGATACTGCCGCTTCACTCGGAGCGCGACGCCCGGAAGCGTCACGTGGCCCTCGAACCTTCGGTTCCACAGTCGGCCGTGGTGGGCAGCGATGTTCCGCAGGAACGCGAGATTCTGGACGGCCTGGAGGAGCTTGGGCTCGTCGTCGATGCCGACCGACTTCGCGACCGGAGCGAGGACGCTCTTATCTCTCAGCGCGCGCAGGAACCGGGAGAAGGTCCCGATGGACACGACTTCGATCGCTGCCCAGAAGGGCACGGGATCGCCCTTGGCGATGTGGTGCTGGATGAAGATCTCGTCGCGCGTCTGGATCCCGGCGAAGGCATCCAGCACCTTGTCCCGGTTCTTGATCTGCGCGGGACGACGCTTGTCTGATGGATCCGGATCAGAGTCCAGCGGGAGGTACAGGTCCTCGGCGAGGTACCCGTCTCCGCCACCCGCCTTCGAGACGTGGTACGCGACCCTACTGCGGATCGTCGGCTCCACGACGCCGATGCCGTCGAGTACAAGGTTCCGCACTCGACGGTCGAGGTCGTAGACATCCATGATCTGACCCGCGGTCGTGCCGACGGCGTAGTGATCGGTCCCCGGCTCGTAGAAGCAACGCCCGTAGCCGCTGACCCTGTAGTAGTTGCTCGAATAGAGGAAGAGCTTGAACTCTCGCTCGGTCGTGCCCTCCATGTCGAGCCCTCGGGCGACGTGCTTCTTCAGCTGGGCGTCGAGATCGATCCAGTCCTTCATCAGCTACCCCTGGATACGAAGAACCCACCCGGGTTGAACCGGGTGGGTCCGAATGTTGCGACCAGTCTACCCCGTGTCCGCACCTGCGGCAAACTCGCGCGAGATGCAGCACACAGCCTCGGGCCGGGCATCACCGCACCTTTGCCAGCGGTCCGACGAGGGCGTCGATCTTCGCCATGAGCGGGGCCAGTCCCTTCTTCGACAGGTGCCCGTAGCGGTCGAGGGTGATCGACGGGCGGGCGTGGCCCATCGCCTGGGAGACGCTGAGCAGGTCTGCCTCGGCCTCGGACAGGGAGATGGCGGCGAAGGTGTGGCGCAGACCGTGGACGGTCAGCCGCGGGATCGCCTCGTCACGGCTCTTGTTCGCCAGCGCCACCGCACGGGTGAGCGCCTGGTTCGGGTACTGCTTGGCGATCGTCGAGCCCTTCTTCCGCGGGCTCGGGAACATCCAGTCGGCCTTCGGGCGGTCGGCTGCCCGCTCGACGAGCAGCGGCAGCAGGATGGACGGGACCGGCAGGAGCCTACGGGAGGCCCTCGTCTTCGTCGTATCGGTGCCCGCGCCGCCGTTCTTCACCGACAGGTGGCCGTCCCGGAGGTCGCCGACGAGCAGCGAGCGAGCCTCGCCGGAGCGCAGCCCCATGAGGCCGAGGACGCCGATCAGCGAGCGGTCGAAGTCATCTCGCGCTGCCTGGTAGATCGCCATGAGCTGGTCGGCGGAGTACGAGGGCAGCTCGCGGTGGCCGAGGGAGACGACGACGCCCTCGGTGGGGTCCGAGTCGACGAGCTTGTCGCGGATGCCGCGCTTGATAGCGGCCCGCATGATCTCGACGCGCTTCTCACGCGACTCGGCCGCCACGCCGGGCGTGGCGGACCAGATCTCGATCTCCGTGGTGTCGAGAGTGGCGACGACCCGGTCGCCGAAGGCCTTGCGGACGTGCGATGAATGCCAGGTGTCGGCCTCGATAGTGCCGGGGACGCGGTCCTGCTTCGCCGCGAGGTGCCGGTCGAGGAGGGTGTTGATCGTGATCGACCCACGGGCGACGGAGCGAGCCTTCGGCTTGCCCATCTGCGCGGCGTCGTCCTGGTATGCCTGAGCCTTCTGGTGTTCCTTATACGACTGCTTGCGCTGCGGGGCGTCGCGGCCCGTGCCCTCGCGCCAGCGGCGCTGCCAGCGCGGCGCGTTCTTCGCCCGCTTCTCGGCGACCTCTGCCTTCGTGAGGTCCTTCCACAAGTCGTGGACGGGCATCCCTGGTAGTCCTTCTGGTCCTCCAGCCTGCGGCGCTGGACCTCGGCCTCGAGCTCCTCCACGCTGAACGCCGCAAGGACCTGCTTGGCCAGTACGCGCCGGCCGTGCGCGGCCGCCTGTGCCTCCCGGTCGGAGTCGAACGTGATCGCCTCGCTCGCCTCGGCCTCGAGCAGATCCGCCGCCCTGGCGCGACCCTGCTCGCGGAGCATGTCGGGCGTGACGCCGAGCATCGACGCGAGCTTCACGAGGGTCGCGTCTGGAGGGGCGGTCGCCTTCGCTTCGCCGTCGCGGTAGCGCACGCCGTTGAGGGCGATGTGGATCGAGGCGACGGATAGTCCCGTCGCGGCGGCGAGGTCGGCGACGGTCAGCCCGCTGACCTTGTGCGCGGCCTTGAGCATGGCGCTCTCCGGCGGGAGGTCGAGCTTGTGCGGGGTGTCTGAAGACTGGCTCACGCATCACACATTACTACATACCTATACCGATCTGCTACCATAGAAGTGCCTGAGCTCCTCGGAGCCGAAACGTCAGTCATGGCCAGGAGCCATGCGCGTACCCGCCGCGGGGCGCAGAAACCGGCCTCAAGGCCGTACGGGGCCGAGCACGCGGATCGTGCGGGGCATCGGATCGTCATCTGCGATCCGAGAGGCCGAGACCATGGCACCGACCAGTACCACCCTCACCGGAACCCTCCGCGAGCTGGCCGGCGAGCACGCGCTGCTTGACGTCAAGAGCACTGCCGCGGCGCTGGGAGTCACCCCCTGGTGGGTCCGTCAGCTCATCAGCAGCGGCGAGCTACGGGCGATCAACGTCGGCGGTCACGACAGGGCGGCACGCTGGCGCGTCGACCCCGAGGACCTGCGGACGTTCATGCGCGGACGCGAGAGCAGGGCCCGGGACCTGAGCGAAGGGGTGAGGGCATGAATCGTCTTCACTATGCCGGAACCCGAGCCGGCGACACCGTGCACCATCTTTACCCGAACGGGCCCGACCAGGACCTCGTCCCCTTCTGCGGCGAGACCCCAGGGCGAGATCCGGAGAGCGGGCTGTGGCACACCGGGCATGATCGGGCCGAGCTCAACCTGTTGAGCTCGATGCACGAGCTTTGCTGCACGTACTGCCTGGCGGAGGTCTCCCCGGAGTACGAGGACTCTGAGGACGAAGACCAAGACGCTGAGGGGGATGCGCAGGGGTCGCCCGGCTGATCAGTCTGATCAGTCGGAACGAGCACAGCACAGTTGGACTTCTCCCCCATCGGCTGGCGCGGATGCTCGATGAGCTGTCGCCGAGATCCGGGACCCACGTCGGCCCGCCCTGGCGCTGCCGTACACCGCAGACGAGCAGGACAAGGAGACGATGGAGTTCTTCGACTACGTGTGCGACCACGGCTGGCGGTTCCGACCGGCCACACCGCCTCTCCTCCGATCGCCGTCCGGCGACCCGGAACGGACGCCGTTCTCATAGGCCGCGACGACGAGCTGCGCCCGGTCGCGGGCATGCAACTTGGACTTCAGCGCCCCGATGTGGGCCTTGACGGTGTGCATGGTCACCACGAGCCTCGCGGCGATCTCGTCATTCGACAGCCCCTCGGCGACGAGGCCGAGGACCTCCCGCTCACGTTCGGTGAGCACGTCCAGGCGAGGCCCAGCACCGCGGCCCCTGGGTGCTGCGACGTAGTGCTCGACGAGCCGGCTCATCACCGAGCGATTCGCCCTTATGGACCCGTTTGATCGCCTCGACGAGTCGCTCGGGGGTGGAATCCTTGAGCAGGAACGCGCTGGCACCGGCCCGCAGCGCGCCGTACACGTACTCGTCGAGCTCGAACATCGTCAGCACGATCACCTTCGTGCTCGCCAGCTCCGGATCGGCGCAGATGTCCTGCGTCGCCTGGATCCCGTCGCCGCCGGGCATGCGGATGTCCATGAGGACGACGTCGGGCCGCAGAGCACGCGTCTGGTCGACCGCCTCCTCGCCGGTCGCGGCCTCGCCGACGACCTCGAGTCCTTGCTCGTGGTCGATCGCGAGTTTCAGGCTCCGGCGCAGTAGCTGATCGTCGTCGACGAGGAACACTGATCTGTTCCGCATCGCTCGTCGTGTATCCTCCCGCGGCAGCTCGGCCAGGACGCGGAACCCTCCTTCGTGCTGTCCGGTCGTCAGCGCGCTGCTGTTCACGACCGCGCCCGTCGGAGCGCCGGCGGCCCCGGTCGCCTGGCTGACCGTGATCGCCTGGACCCTGGCCGCTCTCGTCCCCTCGATCATCGTCTACCGGCGGAGGGACGTATGAGCTGGTCAGATCGGTTGCAGGCGGAACCGTTCCCGGTACTGGCCCGGCGTGATGCCGAGGCTGCGCTTGAACGCGCGGTTGAGGGTGTCGACGGTGCCGAACCCGCAGACGGTCGCCACTCGGTCCAGGGTGTCGTCGCTCGTCTCCAGCCGGTTCTTCGCCGCCTCGACCCTCGCCTGCTCGATATAGGCCCCCGGCGTCGTCCCCAGCTCGTTCTTGAAGATCCGCGTGATCTGCCGATCGCCCAGGTGCAAACTCTCCGCCAGTGTCTCCACCGTCAGGCGCTGCCCGAGGTGCTCGGCCACGAAGAGCCGCAGCTCGTCCGCCCGGGTCGTCGTCGCCGGCTGCTCCAGCGGGACGCTGAATTGGCTCTGCCCGCCGGGGCGCTTGAGGTAGACGACGAGCTGACGCGCCACCTTCTGGGCCAGCTCGGCTCCGAAGTCGTCGGCGACGAGCGCCAACGACAGGTCCAGGCACGAGCTGATGCCCGCTCCCGTCCACACGTCGCCGTCTCGGACGAAGATCGGGTCGGCGTCGACCTCGACGAGAGGATGCTCGGCGGCCAGCTGGGCGGCCGTCGACCAGTGCGTCGTCGCTCTCTTCCCGTCGAGCAGGCCCGCCTCAGCGAGGATGTGCGCGCCGACGCACACTGAGGTCACCCGCCTCGTCCTCGACGCGAGCTCACCGATGCGCTCGACGATCCCGGCCTCGGCGATTGCCCGCACCCGGCGCTGGGCGTCGACCTCGACCGAGCCGGGCACGATGAGCGTGTCGATGCTCCTCCCGGCGAACTCATCGAAGGTGACGTCGGGGAGAACACGCACCCCGGCCGAGGTCGTCACCGGCCCCATCGTCTCCGCTGCGAGGAGCACCTCGTACCCGGTCGGCTCGTCCAGCTCCCTCTGGAGCAGTGAGAACACCTCCGGCGGTCCCGTGACGTCGAGCAGGTCGACGCGGTCGAACAGCACCACGACCACCAGTCGCTCGACCATGGTCTACCCCCTTAGATCAATGTCGGTATTTGCAGGTTATACGACAATGTCGACACGGCTCGACGCTCATAGCGTTGAACGTGGCCGCCGAGGAGCGGCCCGAGAAGACTCAGAAACGAGAGGAACACCCATGGCACGCACCACGCTCCGCGAACTCAACGGCTTCGACGACACCCCCGCATCCCTCAAGGACTCGACCCTCGTGATGGTCGACTACCAGAACACGTACACCGCCGGCGTCATGGAGCTCGAGGGCTGGGAGCCCGCGCTCGACGCCGCCGCCGAGCTGCTGGCCAAGGCCCGCGAGGCCGGCAGCACGGTCATCCACATCGTCAACGACGGCGGCGAGGGCACACCCTACGACGTGCGCGCGGAGATCGGGCAGATCCACCCGAAGGTCGCTCCGATCGAGGGCGAGCCCACCGTCGTCAAGACCGCGCCGAACGCCTACGTCGGTACTGAGCTCGGCGAGCTCGTGGAGAGGGCGGGCAACGACGACGTCGTCATCGCAGGCTTCATGACAAACATGTGCGTGCAGTTCACGGCCGAGGGCACCTTCCTCGCCGGGAAGAAGCCGACTGTCGTCGCCGACGCCTCGGCCACCAGGCCGCTGGCCTCGGGTATCGCGCCGGTCTCGGCGCAGCAGCTGCACGAGTCGGCGCTGGCGACGATCGGCGACCTCTACGGCGTCGTCGTCAAGAGCGCCGACGACCTGGCCTGACGCTCCTGCGGCCTACACGATCGCCGCGTGCCGGCGTCAGGCCTCGGGCGTCACGAGCTCCGCCTTCGCCCAGCCCGCGATCGACCGGAGCTGCGGGTGCTCGCGCACGATCGCCCGCTGCCGGTCGGCGGGCAGCCCGATCTCGTGCAGCAGGTCGAGGATCACTACGCCCGTCGTGGCCTCGACGACCGCGACGAGCTCCTCGATCGAGTGGTCAGGCGTGGCCCCCTTGTGGGCGAGGTCGTTGCGGGCCTTCACCGTCCGGCGCGCCCACCTGTCGAGATCGGGGACGAGCTCGGACACCGCCTGCTGGTCCGGCCTCGCCGCGAGGGCGCGCAGCCGGTCGCGGAGCGTCACGTCGTTGCGGATCGCGCCCTTGAGCCGCTCGCGCTGGTCCTCCGGAGCCAGTTCGAGCATCGCGTCGCGCATCTCCTTGAACTCCGCGGACGGCATGGGGCGCTCCTCGATGTCGAGCGCCCGGTGCAGGGCCTCCGCCGCCCCGGCGGCCATCAGCAGGCGGCTCTCGACGTACTGCGCCGGCGCGTAGCGCAGCGCGAGGATCAGGTCCGTCGCGGCGTGGAGGCGATCGCTCACCTCGCACCAGCGGGGGACGACCTCCTCGAAGGCGATGTCGTCGCAGGTGAAGAAGACCTTGCCGTGGTCGATCGCCTTCGCGTCCCGCTCGCCCACGGCGGCGGGCGAGTAGAGGACCTCGACGCCGCGCTCCGCCGGATGGCGCTCGGCCCCCGGACCCTCCCCCGTCAGCTTCAGGCGGAGCCAGATCACCCCGGCGGCGCGGTGGGTCGCGAGCGAGATCAGGTCCTGGATCGACTTCGCGGAGCGGATCGCGCCGCTCAGCGAGCACGCCTCGGGCGGAGCGATCCGCACGAACGCCGAGTCGCGGATCCGGCCGGTCGTCCCGCCGCGGCGCTCGTCGAAGGACGGAGCAGTGCGCCGGTGATCGAGGGTGAACTCGGTGCCGTCGACGACGACCGACGTCGACTCCAACGGCTTCGCGGAGATCGAGCCGCTGCCGTCGAACCGCTTCCCCTCAGGAGCGCCGAGGAACCCAGAGAAGACCTCTGCCGCGGCCCAGCGGTCCAGGTTCTCGACGGACACCTGCACCGACTCGAACAGCGCATCGTCCTCGCCGGCCGCGTGGACGCCGACGAGGACGCTCTGGGCACGCACAACCTGCTTGTCGGGGCTGGCGACCCTCGCCCCGAGGGTCCGATGCGTGCCCGTCGGGACGCACCCGAGCAGGGTGATCTCGCGGCTCTCCGCCACGCCGTGCATGACCTCCCAGGTGCGGCTCCCTTCGTGGACCGCCTTCACGCCCGGCGAGACCTCCGTCATGATCCGGTTCTCGAAGGTTCCGATCAGCGACAGGCTCGCGCCACCGTCGCGGTCGTAGCGCAGCACACCGGGGACGCGCGTGTCCGGCGCGTCGGGCAGCCACCACAGCCCCGACCACTCGTGGGACTCGGACAGGAGCAACGGATCACTCGGCACGCGACGCCCCCGATCCCAGCTTCTTGATCAGCTCCTCGGCCATCGACAGGCTCCGTTCTTCCCGGATCAGGTTGTACTCGCCCTCGCGGATGCGGTCATGCAGGTCGATGACCTGAGGAGCGTCCGCCTCCTGCGACGCGAGCTCGCCGAGTTCTCGGAGCTCCTCGACGGCTGCCCGAAGCTGATCCTCGATGTGCGAGGTCCGGATCTGCAGGCGGGAGACCTGCTCGGCTGCACAGCGCAGGCGTGCGCAGTAGCCCAGAGTCGTACGCCCCTCGATCCAGGCCCGCAGCTCGGACTGCTCGACATCGGCGGGCAGCCCCGTCCCCAGCGAGCCATCGGGGACCAGCGAGTCGGCCGGGATGTGACTGAGGAGGATGGAGGGACTCACCGCCAGGGCAGCAGCGATCGCGATGAGATCGTCGACCGTCGCGTGGCGCTCGGCGTCCTCGATGCGGCGCAGCTCCTCGGTCGTCAGACCGTACCCGAGCTTGTCGAGGACGTAGGCGAGCTCCTCGCGGGTGAGGTTGCGCAACTGGCGGTAGTGATGGACGGCGTCGGCGAAAGCGCGGGACGTGGGTGGGAGGTCATGAGGCATGTCATCCACCGTAAGGCGGATGACGGACACGACTTCGGTTGAAACATGCGGACGCGGCGGGAGGGATGGAGAGGGGGGATCACGGCGGAAAGGGTCGTGGACCCGCCCTACGGGCGGCGGCTCGCCGCCAGGCTGACTTGGCGCTTGACGCTCGCAGGCTCCGCCCGCTCGCTGGGTCGCCGGAGGGAGGCGGATGATGAGCTCCGGGGTGTAGCACCTGTATCACGAGAAGCTCTTGGTGCTACATCTCGTGCTACACCCATTCTCCAAGGTCACAAGCGACTTCTTGGCAGTTGTAGCACGTGCATCACCAAAATTTAGAAAGTCATAGGGGGATCGCAATTCGATGCTCGCAGACGAACACGCACCCTTATAAGAGTTCCCAACTACGTGATAAAAGTGCTACATCGCGAGAATTGACTGATCTGCCAAGCTAACTTATGTAGCACCGGCCCTACATTCGTGCTACGCGTGGTGATACACGTGCTGCAGACGTCGGCAATGCCCGAGCAGCCTTCCGCCTGTCCCTACCCGGCGCGCAGCGCCGGCAGCGAGGAGCCTGGCCCGCGGGCGAACCGCCAGGCCCGACCCGCCCGCGTGGGGCGCGACAGTCAGTCAGCGCGAACCCTCGAGCTCGGCGATCTCCTGCTGGAGATGGATCGCCGCTGCAGTGGCCTGCTGATGCTCATGTATCGCAGCGTCCGCTCGTTCCTTCTGCTCTTCGACCTGGCGCTGCAGCTCGGCGATCCTGGCATCAATGGGATCGATGCCGGTGACGAGTGATTCGAGAGGCACATCGAGGATCTCCGCCGCGTACACTGCCTCCTCGAGCCGGACTCCTCGGTCTCCCTTCTCGATTTTGGCGATGACAGCTCCATCGATCCTCGTCTCAAGGAGATCCGCCAACCGGCGAGCCAGCTCTGTCTGTTTCATCCCGCGGCTCTGCCGCACCTCCCGCAACCGTCTGGCAAAGACACGTCCTGGCTGCTCGGTCATCCGACCTCCTCATCTACGAGCATCTTCTTATGCTCTGATCGAAGTTTAGACCAATTCGAAGCGCACTTATTGCTTCTAGCGCAGGATCTGTGTAGTCTGGAGGTAGACAACAGGACTGGCCCGAAGACAACGACAAGGGCAAGTGGTGGGACCTCCACCGCGACGAGGATGATGTGAGCCGCCGATCGGCGCTCGTGGCGTCACGTGCTGAGATGCACCAGGCGACGGTCTCCCCGCAGAGATGGACAGCTCGTGCTGTCCGGACTGCGAGGAGCGCACATGTCCGTCAAGACACCCACAACCTCTGCGACCTGTAAGCTCGCCATTCACGCGGCCCCCACTCTTCGGGCGGCCCCCATTCTTCACGCATCGTCCGCCGCGGTCCGCGGCCTCGATCATGAGCACACCCTCGACCGTGAGGGCACCTTCGATGAATGGTGGGCGGGAGCCGAGTTGACGACGTGCTGGGCCTGGAACACCGCGTGCGCGACGAGCTCGCGGGCGTGCTCGTCGATGAGGCTGTAGAAGGCGCGGTTCCCCTCCTGCCGGGCCGCGACGATCTTCCCCCAGCGCAGCTTCGCCAGATGCTGGGACACCACGGTCGGCGACTTCCCGACCTCCTCGGCCAGCTCGTTCACCGACTTCTCCGTGTCCCTCAGCGCCAGCACGATCCGCACCCGAGTCGCGTCGGAGAGCAGGGTGAACACCTCCGCGGCGAAGTCGGCGTATTGGCTGTCCGGGCTCAATGTGCACCTCTTCGCATCTTCACTCATGCTTAGATACTAAGAGAGCCCGTCTACCGGCGCAAGCGGAAGCGATGCGGGGCCGAGCGGCCGCAGTGGCGCGCCGCCCGGCCTCCCAGCTCCGCGAGGACGAGCGACCTGGCGGCCTGATTCCGGCAATTCGTCGGCCCGAGGCAATCGGGGTCAGCTCTCCTGGTAGGCGATCGCCGTCATCATGCCAGCCTCGCCGTGGTAGACGTTGTGGCAGTGGCTGAGCCAGCGGCCGGGGTTGTCGGCGTCGAACTCGACACGGAGGGTCTTGCCCGGCAGGACGATCGAGGTGTCCTTGCGGGGCCCGCCGCCTACGTGCTGGTAGGTGTGGCCGTGCAGGTGCATCGGATGCCACATGGTTGTCGAGTTCTTGAACTCCAAGGCGACCCGCTCGCCCTCCTTGATGCCGAGGGCGTCGCGCATCGGCTGCTCCATGTCCATGCGCTTGCCGTTCATGGCCCAGTCGTACTTCTCCATGCCTCCTGTGAGCTCGAGCCCGAGGGTGCGGTCGGCGGCGCGCTTGGGGAGGGCAGCCGCGCTGGTCGCCCTGAGGTCGGCCGCGGTGGCGGGAGCTTTCGTCTGCGCCAGCTTCGCATCCTTGGCCGGGGAGCTGCCGGATCCGGTGCGCAGGACGGCGACGGCCTGGTCCTGCTTCCCGAGGGCTTCGGCGACGACCGCGAACGCGCCGTCGCCGGCGGTGACGACGGCGTCGTAGCGTTCTCCCATGCCGAGCACGACGCTCTCGGCCTCGAACGGTTTCACGGGGAAGCCATCGGTGTGGGTGATGGTGAGCGGGTGCTCGGCGACACCGAAACGGAAGGCGGTGTCACCGCCGGCGTTGATGATCCGCAGCCGGATCTTCTCGCCGGGCTTGGCGGTGAAGGTCTGCGGGTCGTTCGTTGGCCTGCCGTTGATGAGGTAGACGGGGTAGTACACGTCGCCGGCGTCGCCGCCGAGGAGCGGCGAGGTCGCGCCCATCAGGGTGTTGCCCATCCGCATCGGCCCCATGTCCATGCCGCCGTGGTCCATCATGCCCTTCTCAAGTTCCTTGAGGACTTGATCGGGCGTGGCGGTGACGCCGTCGAGCCAGTCGTCGAGGACGATGACCCATTCCTGGTCGTAGTCGGCCTTCTCGTTCGGGTCGTCGATGATCAGCGGCGCGTACAGGCCGCGGTCCTGCTGCACGCCGACGTGCGGGTGGAACCAGTAGGTGCCGGCCTGCGGCAGGACGAACTCGTAGGAGAACGTGCCGCCCGGCGCGACCGGCTCCTGGGTCAGGTTCGGCACGCCGTCCATGTCGTTGCGCAGGGCGAGGCCGTGCCAGTGCAAGGTGGTCGGGTCGGGGAGGTCGTTGGTCAGGGCGACCTTCAGGGTGTCGCCGACGTTGGCGCGCAGCGGCTCGGTCGCCGAGGCTCCGCGGTAGGCCCAGGTCTTGGCGGTCTTTCCGCCGAGGTCGAGGGTGACCGGCTCGGCGGTCAGGGCGCGCTGCACGACCGTGCCGGTGCGGCGGCGCTTCGTCTCGGCGGCCGTGACGGAGGCGCTGCCGGGCTTGACGAACGAGGTCGTCTTGCTGGTGGTGCTGCAGCCGACGAGGCCGGCAGCCGTAAGAGTCAGCGCGCCGGCAGCGAGGAACTGGCGGCGGTTCAGGCTGGAGTGCATGGGTGATGTCCTTCTGTGTCGATGGTGAGCAGTGCCACGGCACCCGACCGGCGCTCGGCGATCACGGGTGATCGGGCGCGCAGGCATGGTGGACCCAGGAGGGTCAGCGCCTTGGGGACGCGATGTCGTGGAAGGTGCGGGGCAGGGTCATGGCCCGCAGGCGGGCAAAGGAGCGCCGTGTAGGGCACTCCTCGCTGCTCACGTTCGGGAGATCGACAGTTCCAGGTGGGACAGCGCGAGTCGGCGAGGAGTCTCGGGCGGCGGCACCGGCTCGGTCGCGAGGCCGAGATCGGGTATGACCGCGGGAAGCGGTGCCGGGAGGACGGGGACGCTCTTGCCGGTCGGCACGGAGACGCAGGTGGAGCCACTGCCGCCGCTCATGGCATCCGCGCACCCGCTGGAGCCGTGGACCATGCCGTGCGGTCCGGACGTTGACGGCGAAGGGGCGGCGGTCGCCGCACCAGTCGCGCCGAGCGTCGCCGCGGACGGATGCTCCATGGAGGCCATGGGAGCACTCATGGTGGTGGCCTGGGCACCACCGACCAGTGCGTGCATGCCGAGGAGCCCGGCGATGAGCAGCGCCGCGAGGACGACGAGCTTCAACCAGTGCCGGCTGCGGCAGGGCTGGTCGGTCGTGGTCTCCACGCACCAGAGCATACCCCGGTGGCGTATCCAATCTCCAATGGAGAGTCCAGCGCCGGCGTGAAGTGCTCGGCTTGCGGGAATACCCGCCTGGGGTATACGGTTGCTCTCGTACAGGTACCCACCGGGGGTACCGAAAACGAGGAGGATATCCGATGGTTGCGAGCGAGTACCAGGTGACGGGCATGACCTGTGGGCACTGCGAGATGTCGGTCCGCGAGGAGGTCAGTGAGGTGCCTGGCGTCGAAGAGATCCAGGTCAGCGCGCAGACCGGCAAGCTCGTCGTGTCCGGCTCCGGCGAGATCGACGACGCGAAGGTCCTGGCCGCCGTCGAGGAGGCCGGCTACACGGCAGTGCGCGCCTGAGTACCCGACCAGCGCGGCTCACGCTCCCCGTCGACCGCGACGGCAACGGGGCCGAGCACACACCACTGATCGCATGGGCGGCACGGCCGCCCCTGCGCGCGAGCCGGACGCCGCAGGGCCCGGAGGAGAGAAAGGACGGCAGAGGATGACTGCACCAGCGCCGCTCAGCGCGGACGCCGGCATTGAGCTAGAGATCGGCGGCATGACCTGCGCCTCCTGCGCGAACCGGATCGAGCGCAAGCTCAACAAGCTCGACGGCGTCGTCGCGAGCGTCAACTACGCCACCGAGAAGGCCAAGGTCACCGTGCCCGCGGGCTACGACCCGCAGCTGCTGGTCGCCGAGGTCGAGAAGACCGGGTACACAGCGGCGCTGCCCGAACCCCCGAGCACCACGAGCACCGACGCGGCTTCCGAGGACCACGAGACCACCGACCCCGAACTGACCTCGCTCAAGCAGAGGCTGATCGGGTCGATCGTGCTCACCGTCCCGGTGATCGCGATGGCGATGATCCCGGCCCTGCAGTTCACCTACTGGCAGTGGGCCTCGCTGGCCCTGGCCGCGCCGGTGATCGTGTGGGCGGGCTGGCCGTTCCACAAGGCGGCGTGGACCAACCTCAAGCACGGCACCGCGACGATGGACACGCTCGTGTCGATGGGCACCTCGGCGGCGTTCCTGTGGTCGCTCTACGCGCTGTTCCTCGGCACCGCCGGGATGCCGGGCATGAAGCACCCGTTCGAGTTCGCCCTGGCCCGCTCGGACGGCGCGGGCAACATCTACCTCGAGGCCGCCGCCGGGGTGACGATGTTCATCCTCGCCGGCCGCTACTTCGAGAAGCGCTCCAAGCGCCAGGCAGGTGCCGCGCTGCGCGCCCTGCTCGACCTCGGCGCAAAGGAGGTCTCGGTGCTGCGCGACGGGACCGAGATCAAGATCCCGACCTCCGAGCTGGCCGTGGGCGACGAGTTCGTCGTCCGCCCGGGCGAGAAGATCGCCACCGACGGCGCGGTCGTCTCCGGCACCTCCGCGGTGGACGCCTCCATGCTCACCGGCGAGTCCGTGCCCGTCGAGGTCGTCCCGGGAGACCCGGTCACCGGAGCCACCGTGAACGCCGGCGGCCGACTGGTCGTCCGGGCGACCCGGGTCGGCTCCGACACCCAGCTGGCGCAGATGGCCAGGCTCGTCGAGGACGCCTAGTCCGGCAAGGCCCAGGTCCAACGCCTGGCCGACCGAATCTCCGGCGTGTTCGTCCCGATCGTCATCGCCATCGCGCTCGTCACCCTCGCAGCCTGGCTGATCTCCGGAGCCGGCGTCTCAGCCGCGTTCACCGCCGCCGTCGCGGTCCTCGTCATCGCCTGCCCCTGCGCCCTGGGACTGGCCACGCCGACCGCGCTGCTGGTCGGCACCGGCCGCGGCGCGCAGATGGGCGTGCTGATCAAGGGCCCCGAGGTGCTGGAGTCCACCCGCAAGGTCGACACCGTCGTCCTGGACAAGACCGGCACCGTCACCACCGGCAAGATGACCCTCGTCGACGTGATCGCCGAGCCCGGCGTCGACCGCGCCGAACTGCTCCGCCTGGCCGGAGCCTTGGAGGACGCGTCCGAGCACCCCATCGCCCAGGCCGTCGCCAAGGGCGCTGTCCAGGAAGTCGGCCAACTGCCGACGCCCGAGGACTTCGCCAACATCGAGGGCAAGGGCGTGCAGGGCGTCGTCGACAGCCACGCCGTGCTCGTCGGCCGCGAGTCCCTGCTGGCCGACTGGTCCCAGCACCTCTCCCCCGACCTCGCCGCCGCCAAGGCGACGGCCGAGGCCCAGGGCAAGACCGTCGTCGCCGTCGGCTGGGACGGGCAGGCCCGAGGCGTCCTCGTCGTCTCCGACACCGTCAAGCCCACCAGCGCCGAGGCCATCCAGGGACTGAAGGCGCTCGGCCCCACCCCGGTGCTGCTCACCGGAGACAACCAGGCCGTGGCCCGGCGGATCGCCGCCGAGGTCGGTATCGACCAGGTCATCGCCGAGGTCCTGCCCAAGGACAAGGTCGACGTCGTCACCCGCCTGCAGGCCGAGGGCAAGGTCGTCGCGATGGTCGGCGACGGCGTCAACGACGCCCCCGCCCTCGCCCAGGCCGACCTCGGCCTGGCCATGGGCACCGGCACCGACGTCGCCATCGAGGCCTCCGACATCACCCTCGTGCGCGGCGACCTGCGGGCCGCGGTCGACGCCATCCGGCTCTCCCGCAGGACCCTGGGCACGATCAAGGCCAACCTGTTCTGGGCCTTCGCCTACAACGTCGCGGCCATCCCGATCGCGGCGCTCGGCATGCTCAACCCCATGCTCGCAGGCGCGGCGATGGCGTTCTCCAGCGTCTTCGTCGTCGGCAACAGCCTCCGACTGCGCGGCTTCCGCAGCGTCGCCAAGCAGTGACGCCGCAGGCGTCATCCAACCGAACGAATACATCAAACGAAAGGCATCCGACGATGACGAACGAGTCCCACGCCCCCGCCAGCTGCTGCAGCACCTCCAGCGCCGCGAACCCGGCGGTCGAGGCCGAGGGCCGCGAGAATCTGCTCGGCGGCAGCGACGACCTGACCACCTGCCCCGTCATGGTGGGCAGCCGGGTCAGCAAGACCGCGGCCGAGGCGGCAGGCCTCTTCCGCGACTACGAAGGTCAGCGCTACTGGTTCTGCTGCGCCGGCTGCGGCCCGGCCTTCGACGCCGACCCCGCCAGGTATGCCGCGAACATGGCCTGAGCGATCGGCGCGGATGCCGCTGCACCAGCCCTGCGGCCCGCCCTCCCGGTCCAACCGGACTCGAAGCGGCCATCGGGAGCATCGCACCACGGTCGGTCAGGTCGGTTGCCGTCGAATGGCTGCACGCTCTGAGCCAAGCCAGAATCGAGGGTGCCATTGGGACGCGGATCGACATCCGACTTCACGTCTGTCACCATAGGAGGAATACCCCATAGGGGTACTGCGTTTGCAGTTTGAGAGAAGGAGATACGGAGCCCATATGCGAAAGCGCCTCATGACCACCATCGCCGCAGGAATGCTCGGCGGAGCCCTGCTGTTGAGTGGCTGCAGCACCGGCGGGGACCAGGAGCATCAGGGTCACGGAGCCAGCAGTGCGACCAGCGCCCCGGCCAGCAGCGACGGCGGGATGGACCATTCGTCGATGGAACACCCGATGGACGGAGGACCCGCGCCCGCCGGCATCGAGAAGGCCGCGTCCCCGAAGTACCCGGTCGGCACCGAGGTGAAACTCACCGCCGACCACATGGAGGGCATGAACGGCGCGAAGGCCACGATCGTCGGCGCGTACGACACCTACACCTACGCGGTGAACTTCACTCCCACCACCGGCGGCGATCCGGTCAAGGACCACAAGTGGGTCGTCCAGGAAGAGATTAAGGACGCCGGCAATCAGCGGATGTCCGACGGCACCGAGGTCACCCTGGAGGCCGAGCACATGGAGGGGATGAAAGGCGCGGAGGCGACCATCGCCTCCTCCACCGACCAGACCGTCTACATGGTCGACTACGAAGCTGGCGGCATGAAGATGACCAACCACAAGTGGGTCGTCGAGAGCGAGATCCAGCCGGCCTCCTGAGCCGGGCCGCCGCGGGCCACGCAGGCCCGCGGCGGGACAGACATGACCCGATCGAGGGGAATACCGAGGGGAAGCGAAGAGCCATGACGGATCCGAATGCGCACCATCATCACGGCGACGCCGCCGACGAGGGAGCGCACCGCGCCCACGATGCGGCAGCGGCCACCGATCCCGGCTACAGGGACGACCCGCACGCCGAGCACCACGGCCACACCATGAAGCCCGGGCAGCACGATCATCAAGGCAGCCACGACGAGCACGGCGGCCACGGCGGCCATGGGGGCCACGGCGACCATGTCGGCCAGTTCCGTCGGCTGTTCTGGATCAACCTCGTCATCGCAGTCCCCGTGGTCGCCTTCTCGCCCATGTTCGCCATGCTGCTCGGGTACTCGGTGCCCGGGTGGGCGGGCTGGGTCTCCGCGGTGCTCGGCACCGTCATGTACATCTGGGGCGGCAGGCCGTTCCTCACCGGTGCCTTCAGCGAGCTGAAGACGCGCAAGCCCGGGATGATGCTGCTGATCGCGCTCGGGATCACCGTGGCGTTCTTCGCGTCCTGGGCCGCCACCCTCGGGCTCGTGCACCACGAGCTGGAGTTCTGGTGGGAGCTGGCGCTGTTGATCGTCATCATGCTGCTGGGCCACTGGATCGAGATGCGCTCCCTGGCCCAGACCACCTCCGCGCTGGACTCCCTGGCCGCGCTTCTGCCGGACGAGGCCGAGCGCATCGAGGGCGACGATGTCGTCAAGGTCGACCCGGCCGAGCTGCGCGTCGGCGACGTCGTCATCGTCCGCCCCGGGGGCAGCGTCCCCGCCGACGGCACCGTCGTCGACGGCCGCGCCGACATGGACGAGTCGATGATCACCGGCGAGTCGCGTCCGGTCGCCCGGGGCGAGGGCGACCCGGTCACCGCCGGCACCGTGGCCACCGACTCCGGCCTACGCGTGGAGATCACTGCCACCGGCGACGACACGGCGCTTGCGGGCATCAACCGGCTCGTCGCCGAGGCGCAGGGCTCGTCCTCCCGCGCCCAGCGCATCGCCGACCGCGCCGCCGCGCTGCTGTTCTGGTTCGCCCTCGGCGCGGCTCTGATCACCGCTGTCGTCTGGACCCTGGCAGGGTCCCCCGACGACGCGGTCGTGCGCACCATCACCGTGCTCGTCATCGCCTGCCCCCACGCCTTGGGCCTGGCGATCCCGCTGGTGGTCTCCATCGCCACCGAGCGCGCCGCCCGCGGCGGCGTCCTGGTCAAGGACCGCCTCGCGCTGGAGTCCATGCGACAGGTCGACGCGGTGCTCTTCGACAAGACCGGCACTTTGACCAAGGGCGAGCCCACCGTCACCGGCGTCGAGCCGACCGGCGGCCTGGACGCCGACCAGGTGCTCGCCCTGGCCGCTTCCGCCGAGGCCGACAGCGAGCACCCGCTCGCCCGGGCCATCGTCGCCGCCGCCAAGGACCGCAGCCTCGCGTTCGAACCCGGCAGCGACTTCGCCTCCTCCCCCGCCGTCGGGGTCACCGCGACCGTCGCCGGCCACGAGATCCGCGTCGGCGGTCCCCGGCTGCTCGAGGAGACCGAACAGCACGAGATCGGTGCAGCTGAAGAGTGGCGCGGCGAGGGCGCGATCATCCTGCACGTGCTGCGCGACGGCACAGTGATCGGCGGTCTCAAGCTCGCCGACGAGGTCCGGCCCGAGTCCCGCGAGGCCGTCGAGGCACTGCACCGGCTCGACGTCGAGGTCGTCATGATCACCGGCGACGCCGAGGCCGTGGCGAACGAGGTCGGCCGGGAGCTCGGCATCGACCGCGTCTTCGCCGGCGTCCGCCCCGAGGACAAGTCCGCCAAGGTCGCCCAGCTGCAGCACGAGGGCAAGAAGGTCGCCATGGTCGGCGACGGCGTCAACGACGCCCCGGCACTGGCCCAGGCCGACGTCGGCATCGCCATCGGAGCGGGCACCGACGTCGCCATCGCCTCCGCCGGCGTCATCCTCGCCAGCTCCGACCCCCGCTCGGTGCTCTCGGTCATCCAGCTGTCGAAGGCCGCGTACAGGAAGATGAAGCAGAACCTGTGGTGGGCCGCGGGATACAACCTCATCTCCGTCCCACTGGCGGCCGGCGTCCTCGCCCCCGTCGGGTTCGTGCTGCCGATGTCGGTCGGCGCGATCCTGATGTCGCTGTCCACCGTCGTCGTCGCGCTCAACGCCCAGCTCCTGCGGCGCATCGACCTCACCCCCGAAGCCAGCACCCGCTCCGTCCTGGAGCGCCAGAAGTGAAGGACACGATCATGAC
>Ga0079226_10001211_pt1 | contig 19653 bp, 14 predicted proteins | sample Poulit2014_FD_76345 | JGI IMG/M metagenome (GOLD analysis project Ga0079226, IMG submission 76345) | Agricultural soil microbial communities from Georgia to study Nitrogen management - Poultry litter 2014 | ecosystem: Environmental > Terrestrial > Soil > Agricultural land | place: USA: Georgia... | reverse complement strand
GTGCACGACGGCAAACTGCATGCCAAGCACGAGGATCGCAGCGCACTGGGACAACGGGTCCTATTCTACGCATCGTTCGAGTTCGGCCGCTGGTGGGGACGACACGGCCTGTTCGTGTTCTACCAGCATGCCTCCAACGGCCCGCTGCCGGGGCCCAACGACGGCATAAACAACATTGGTGTTCGCTACGGGTTTCGACCGTGAGTCATAGCGCCCTATTCGGATCGTCGGCATAGTCCGGTTCAGCACCTGCACGTCAGGCCGAGGCCTCATGCATGAGAATTTCAACAGTAATGTTTCGGTGCCACAGCCCAGCCAGACCGCCACGACCACACCGGCACAGCGCGGCGGTTGGCGTCAGGCTCTGTTGCAGGTGAAGGACCACATCCGCGGCGACGCGCTCGTGCTGGTCGCCGCAGGGGTGAGTTTCTTTGCGTTTTTATCGCTGTTCCCCACCCTCGCGGCCGTGCTATCGGTCTACGGTCTGCTTGCCGACCCGACCGATGTCGCCCATCAGATGAACAATTTACAGGGCACCATGCCGTCTTCGGCCGTACAGCTCGTACAAGAACAGATACGTTCGCTCGCCCGGGGCTCGAACACGAGCCTGAGCCTCAGCCTGCTGATAAGCATCCTGATTGGATCTACTCGGCCTCGAGAGGCGCAGGCGCCATGATCACCGCGCTGAACATCACCTACAACGAAACCGAGACCCGTGGTTTTGTCCGCCGTACCGCTGCCACTTTGCTGTTGAGCATGGCGGGACTCGTGTTCATCGCAGTCATGCTGTTTGTCATCGGCCTGTCCGGCTACCTGCAGCAGTTCGATCTGCCCGGCTGGCTCGACATTGCCATTCGCATCATTCGGTGGCTGGTCGCACTTGCAGTCATGATCGTGGCGCTCACCGGCATTTATGCGTGGGCGCCGGTCGCAAGCGCCCGCAAATCCAGTGGGCCTCGCCCGGAGCCATCGTGGCGATTGGCATGTGGCTCGTTGCCTCGCTGGTGTTCAGCTTCTACCTCAGCCGTTTCCCGGGGTACAACAAGATCTACGGTTCGGCCGGGACTGTGGTGATTCTGCTGATCTGGTTCTGGGTCAGCACCTTCGCCATCCTGGTCGGCGCGGAAATCAACGCCGCGCTCGAAGGCCGGCGCCACACGAACGACTCCGATCGGCAGATCCCGGGCGTCGACGAACCCGACACCACGAGAGCCGCCACAAGCGACCGAGCCTGAAACCTATCGCCCCCGCTTCAGTGCCTGCAGCCGTGTACGCCTCGTTGGACATTACCAGTCGATACCCCCGACTGCGTGACAAAATGGCAGCTGGGAGCATCTGTTTTCCTGATCTCCCCGACCAAGGCGATGCTCTCCAGCGACCACGTTGCCTGGTGAACACATTGCCGGCCTACGTGAAAACCCGGATAGACGCGCCCGGAAAACCCCGCTACCGTAGCTCAAGTGGATAAAACTCGTTTTTGATCAACGCAATGTATAAATGAAGTCTAACCTCGTTTTTCCTGTATAAATGGAGTCTGACCCCATTTATTCGGAGCGAATTGTGGCAATGGACAGGGATGCGCTGAAAAGTTATCGCCACAAGCGCCGTGGCGGCACATCGGCCGAACCATCCGGCCGCAGCGTGCGCGCCGGCGGCGAGGCGCCGATTTTCGTTATTCAGAAACACGCCGCCTCGACGCTGCATTACGACTTGCGCCTCGAGATCGACGGTGTGCTCAAATCCTGGGCCGTGCCCAAGGGCCCGTCGACCGATCCGCGCGCCAAACAACTGGCCATCGAGACCGAGGATCACCCGCTGGAGTACGCCGATTTCGAAGGCGTGATCCCGGCCGCGGATTACGGCGGCGGCACGGTCATGGTCTGGGATCGCGGCACGTTCGCCAACGGCAAGCGGGACGACACCGGCAACATCGCCAAAACGCTGGCCGCGAGCTGGGCCGACGGCCATCTGACAGTGCAGTTGCAGGGGAGAAACTGACCGGCGGCTACGCGTTGACGCATTTTCGCACCGAAGGTGAAAAGCGCCAGTGGTTGCTGGTCAAGATCGACGATGCGCACGCGGATGCGCGCCGCAATCCGGTTTCAACCCAGAATCGTTCAGTGCGCAGCCAGCGCACGATCAAGGAAATCGCTCGCGACGAGGACGGAACGACATGAGCGGATCTGATTTCGAGGCGCGACTGCGTGAACTGGAACACGCGCGGCAAGAGCCGATGCCGCGAACGCTGGCACCGATGCTGGCAACGCTGCACGACGAGGTGTTTCGCGACGGCGAGTGGCTGTTCGAGCGCAAATTCGACGGCATTCGACTGCTCGTGTTCCGCAGCGGCAACAATGTGGAACTGTATACGCGCAACGGCAAGCTCAGAAACAAGCACTTCCCTGAGCTGGTCGAAGCGCTCGTCGCCCAGCGCTGCGGGCGTTTCGTGCTGGACGGCGAAGTCGTGGCCTTCGACGGCCGGCGCACCAGTTTTGCGCGGTTGCAGCAGCGTGCCGGCATCGCCGATCCTGACGCGGCGCGCAATTCCGGCATCGCCATTCATTTTTATGTGTTCGATGCGCCCTGGTGCCACGGCTACGACCTGCGCCGCGTGCCGCTGCGCAGGCGCAAGGCCGTGGTGCGCGATCTGCTCGATTATTCCGGCGGCCTGCATTTCAGCGCGCACCGCAACGAGGACGGCGCCGGATTGCTCGAGCAGGCGCGTCGCAAGGGCTGGGAGGGCATCATCGCCAAACGCGCCGACAGTTGCTATCGCGGCGGACGCTCGAAACGCTGGCTCAAGATCAAGCACCAGGCGGGCCAGGAGCTGGTCATCGGCGGTTTCACCGATCCGGAAGGCGCACGCACCGGCTTCGGCGCTCTGCTGGTCGGCTATTACGAAGGCGATGCACTGCGCTATGCCGGACGCGTCGGCACCGGTTTCGATACCGACGAACTGGCGCGTCTGCATCGCCAGCTGACGGCCATCGAGTGCGACACACCGCCGTTCGCCGATCCACCGGATGCGCCCGGCATGCATTGGGTGACACCGGAGCGCGTCGCGGCAATCGCATTCACCGAATGGACCGCCGACGGCAAGTTGCGCCACCCCGTTTATCAGGGCGAACGCGACGACAAGGATCCGCGTGACGTGGTCCGGGAGGTCGCCGGCGCGTGAACGTCGATCATGCCGACAAGCTGTTTTTCCCCGATGCGGGACTGAGCAAGGGGGACCTGGCGAATTACTACTGCCGCATTGCCCGGGTCATGCTGGCACATGTCAAACAGCGCCCGATCACGCTGAACCGCTTCCCGGACGGAATTGACGGTGTTCACTTCATCCAGAAAGCGGCCGCGGAGCATTATCCGGACTGGCTGGCGCGCGTCACGGTAGCCAAGGAGGACGGCGCGATCACCCAGCCGCTGGTGGATTCGGCGGCTGCGCTGATCTATCTGGTCGATCAGGGCGCGATCGAATTTCACGTCACGCTCAGCCGTCACGACGCACCGGATCACCCCGACCGCCTGATCTTCGATCTCGACCCGCCCGCGGACAGTGACGACTTCCAGCCCGTGATCCGGGCCGCACGCGCCGTGCGCAAGGCGCTGGACAGGGTCGATTTGACGTCTTTTGTCATGACCACGGGCTCCGCCGGTCTGCACGTCACGGTGCCACTGGACCGGCGCGCGGATTTCGCCGCCGTGCGCAGCTTCGCGCAGTCGATCGCCGCATCGGTGGCCGCGGATCATCCACATGAATTCACCACCGCCCACAGAATCAATGAACGCCGCGGCCGGTTGTATCTGGATACGCGGCGCAATGCCGTCAATCAGACGGCCATTGCACCCTGTTCGGTGCGCGCCCGGCCCGGCGCGCCGATCGCCACACCGTTGGCATGGGACGAGTTATCAAATAGCGGCATCGGTGCCCAGCGTTATCACATCGGCAATATCTTCCGCCGGCTCGCCCAGCGCGACTGCCCGTGGGCCGATATTGACCGCCGCGGCCAGAACCTGAAACGGGCGCTAGCGCGATTGCATTAGGTTCCTCAGCAATTGTCATTGCCCGCGGGCTGCAACAAGTGTGCCACGGCAAATGGACGACGGCCACATGCATTGTCGATCAATGTGCGGCCCTACCCGGCCGCAGCTTGATGTGCCCTGCCCGCGCGAACTCAGCGCAACCAGGAACCGCCGAGGTGGTACGCCAGCACCTTGATGGCATTGATGAACACGAACGCCACCAGCGCATAGGCCCAGATGGCCAGCGCGTAGCCCCAGCCGATCGGCGTCATCAGCACGCCGTAGACAGCCAGCAGCGTGCCGCCGACCTGGGTGACTTCCAGCGCCGCGAAAAACGGCAGGCTGGGCCACGGCCTTTGCCAGAACCAGCCGCGGTTGCGGGTCAGATACAGCGTCATGTGACCAGACACTAGCAGCTTCAGAAACAGCACCGTCTGGAGCACATCGTGCGGTGGCTGCACGACGTTGTACACATACCACAGCAACACGAAACTGGTGATCACGCCGGCGATGCCCAGAATGATGGCAATGGCGATGACGCGCGGCATCTGCCAGCGCGCCGGTTCGCCAGGTGTCGGCGCCTTGTCGCTGGCAATGGTCAAAACCGGAATATCGTTGAGAATGGCCAGCAGCACCACCTGCACCGGTGTCACCGGAAAGAATTGATAGGCAATGATGGCCACAGTCAAAAACACCAGCAGACGGATCGTCTCGGTGATGCGATAGGTGGCGTAGTTCACCATGCGCTCGAAAATGCGCCGCGCTTCCTCGATGGCAAACGTGATGACACCTAGGCCATGCTCGGTGAGCACGAGATCCGATGCCGCGCGCGTGGCATCGGTGGCGTCCGCCACGGCGATACCGACATTCGCCTGTTTCAGCGCCGGCGCATCGTTGACCCCGTCGCCGGTCATGCCGACGATGCGGTCGCCTTCCTGGAAGGCCTTGACGATCTCGAACTTGTGCTCGGGCGTGACGCGGGCGAAGCCGTCCGTATCCAGCACCCGGCGCCGCTGCTCAGCGCTGAACTCGCCCTCCTCGCTGCCGAACAGCGTGCTGGCTTCCGCGATTTCCTTGCCCAGGTCCAGTTCGCCGGCCACCTGCCGGGCGATGGCGTCGTGGTCGCCGGTCACCATGCGGATATCCAGACCGTGGCCCTTGGCCTCGCCGATGACCTCGGCGGAATCGTCGCGCGCTGGATCCAGCAGCGGCAGCAGGCCGATGTATCGCCATTCACCATTATCGCGCCGTGCCACACCGAGTGTGCGGTACCCCTGCTGGCCCAGCTCATCGACCCGGTTGGGAATATCCGCGGCATCGTCATCGCCGACCAGTTCGCGGATCGCCTGCGGTGCGCCCTTGGCGACGGCAAACGTGTCGCCGTCGTGCCGCACCTCGGCGTTGGCATATTTGCGCGTGGGGTCGAATGGCTCGAAAGTCGTGATTTCGTACTCATCGAGCACGTTGATGTCATCGAGCGCGTCGCGAATGGCGTTGTCGATGGGGTCGTCGCCTTCGCTGCGGGTGGTCAATGCCGCGGCCAGCGTGATATCGGCGGTGTCGTTCGCAGCCAGATTCACCGGCTCGCGCAGCTCCAGTTCATTCTTTGTCAGGGTGCCGGTCTTGTCGGCGCACAATACGTGCAGCCCGGCCAGCTCCTCGATCGCCGACAGCTCGGACACAATGGCCTTGCGGTCGGCGAGGCGGCTGGCGCCGATGGTCATGGTGACGGTCATCACCGCCGGCAGCGCGGCCGGAATGCCGGCGATGACCAGCACCAGCGCAAACATCAGAAGCTGCAACAACGGCGTGCCGCGCATGACCTCCACGCCGATGATGAGGAGCACGAGAACCACCGACAGCACGATCAGGAAATAGCCGATGCGCATGACCGCCTGGCGGAAATGCGAGGTGTCCTCGGCGCTCTGCACCAACGCCACGGTCTTCGCGAATTCGGTATCACCGCCGGTGGCCGTCACCACGGCCAGGGCCTCGTCGCGCTGGATGGTGGTGCCGGAGTAACAGACATCACTGCCCTGCTTGTCCACCGGCAGGGATTCGCCGGTCAGTGACGATTCGTCGACGGCAACGTGCTGCTCCGTGAACAACTGCACATCAGCGGGGATCACATCGCCGGTGCGCAGCAGCACCACATCGCCGCGCACCAGATTCTCGGCCGCAATGGTCCGGCGCTCGCCGTCGCGAACCACCTGCGCTTCCGGGGCGAGACGTTGCTTGAGTGCGGCAATGGCGTCCTGGGCGCGGCTTTCCTGCCAGAAACCGATGCCGCCGTTGATCAGCAGCATGGCGACAATCACAGCCAGGGTCTGCCAGTTCTGCCCGATCGCGGACAGCACGATCGCGACTTCCAGCATCCACGGAATGGGTCCCCAGAAATGCTTCAGCAGCAGCGTCAGCCAGCCTTCCTCCTCGCTTTCGATCGCATTCGCGCCGTCGCGCTCCAGGCGCTTGTCCGCCTCCGTCTGGCTCAGCCCCTGCTGCGCATCGGTATCGAGATCCGACTCCGACTGCGCATCCTTTTGCCTGGAGGAGTCGGTCATAGCCGGAACGCGATTGCAAAGGATGCGGCTTGCCCGGCTCGGCGTTTCATTACACATGCACGTTTCGAGCACATCAGCAGAATGCCGGTCATTGCGGCCCGGGCAGTCGCCCCAACCGAATATGCGGTCACCATATCGATTGTGCCGGGCGTGCGCCAGTGCCAAGTGTCAGTACCAGGCACGGCGAACAGGGACCGATATTCGACCGTATATCCCGATTCGACCACATCCCGGGAAACAAGTCGCTGAACTCTGGTGAATATCAAAGACACATCCGAACGGAAATTGACACTCCCAGAATGGCCGGCGACAGCCGGCACGACCATCCGGGGAAACACCAGGTCAGCTAGCGGATACCCACGAGCATGGCACGATCCGATCACCAGCAGCCCCGAAATGGCAGCCATGCGGGAAACATCCAGCATGCCGGAGTTGATCAAGCACCCGGCTCGGCCGGATCCGGCAAGCGCGGGAAACGTGGCGGGTAGGCTTCCATGTAAGCGTTGCACACGCGCAACACGCGCTTGTCATCGAACTTGCCGCTGGCGAGTTGAAAGCCGACCGGCAGACCGGACGAGGTGAAACCGCAAGGCACGGAAGCCGCTGGCTGTTGACTGATGTTGAAGGGATAGGAGAACTGCGCCCATTCCTCCCAATCGGTCATGCCGCTGCCGGGCGGCACCTCGTGATTGATGGCGAACGGTTCGATGGAAACCGTCGGCGTCATCAGTAAATGGTAGTCCTGGTTGAAATGCTCCAGGCGCTCGGTCAGCCGGGCACCGTTGGCCAGTGCGCGGAACATGTCCAGCGCGCTCCAGTTGCGCGCGGTCATGGCATTGTCCACAAGTCCTGCATCGAGCATTTGTCTGCCCTTTTCATCGCACTGTTCCCAGACATCGAGCGATGCCGTGAACCAGGTCTTGCGAAAGATGTCGAGCGGTGATTCGAAACCGGGATGAATTTCCACGATTTCCGCACCGAGCGCTTCCAGGCCGCGTGCCGCATCGGCAACCCGTTCGGCCACCTGAGGCTGTACATCCGCATAACCAAGCGTCGGCGAATAGGCGATGCGCAACCCGTGCAGGTCCTGATCTAGATCCGCGCCCCAGTCGTCGGGCTGGCCGCGTACTGCATAGGCATCCCGGTAATCGTAGCGGCCGATGACATTGAGCATGCGCACCGCGTCTCGCACGTTGCGCGTGATCGGGCCGATGCTCGACAGCCACAACGCGGTGGCCGGCGGCCAGGCCGGCGTCCAGCCGAACGTCGGCTTGAAACCGAAGGTGCCGGTGAAACCGGCCGGTATGCGAATGGAACCGCCGGAATCGCCGCCCTGATGCAGCACGCCCATATTCAATGCCGCTGCTGCCGCCGCGCCGCCGGAGGAACCGCCCGGTGTCAGCCGCGTATCCCACGGATTGCAGGTGGCGCCGAACAATGGATTGTCGGTGACGGCCTTCCAGGCGAATTCAGGGGTATTGGTCTTGCCGAGGATGATCGCGCCGGCTTCCTTGAGCTGTCTAGCGGGCGGTGCATCGTAAGTGCAATTGGCCGCGCTGGTGGTGCGCGATCCCGAACGCGCCGGCATGCCGGCAGATTGCGTCAAGTCCTTGAGCGACACTGGCACACCGTCAATGACGCTCAGCGGCTCGCCTCGGCCCCAGCGATGGGCGGATGCGGTTGCGGCCTTTTCCGCGCCTTCCCGATCCACATGCACGTAAGCATTGACCGCACCGTTGAAACGATCGATGCGATCCAGTGCGGCGCGGGTTGCTTCCAGCGGGGAAGCTTCGCGGCTGTGGAACAATGCCGCCAGTCTGCTCGCATCCAGCGTGCCCAGATCCGTGTCCTCTCCGCTCATCTCTGTTCCTCATTACGTTGGTCGAATACCGCGCGGCCTCGACGCGGGCCGGTACAACACACATGCCCAACACACATGCCACGCCCGCATGCGAAATAGTGGCAAATGAAGGCCGGCCCAGCCATCCGGGTAATTGCATAGGTCGCCCGGGCGCCACCCGGGCGCAGGCAAGGGAACGTGGGCATTACGCAGCTGGCTTGCAGTTGCTTCGCTATCAGGCAAACAAGAGCTTGATGCAACCATATGATCCGGCAGGCCACCGGGATCCGGCGCCGGACCATGAGCCGGCGATTGAAAAGTCGGGCCGGCGAACATTGATGCCGGCCCGCAGGAGTATATTCAGTGAATCACGCCATCCGTTGCTTCACCCGGGGGCGAATCCAGCGGATCCGCACCGGCGGACGGTGCACCCGGCACGGAGCCGTAGTCCTCGTCGTCATGCATGTCGCCGACCGGGTTATCGCCCCGGTCTTCGTCATTGTTCATGTCGCCTGCAGGGTTATTATCCCAACCCGCATCGTCTTTCAGATCTCCGGTGGGGTTGTTGTCCCAGCTTTCATCATCGCGCATGCCGCCGGTGGAATCTTCATGCCAGTCGGAACGCTCGGTACCGGACTGGTTGAAGTCGTGCGACTCATCCTGGTGTGACTCGACACTGCCGGCCGAGGCCGCATCGGCGGCCGTGCTGTCGGTATCGGCCGCGTGTGCAGCTGTGGCCGCGCCCAGCGACAGCGCCATCAGAGATGCCGCTGCAAGCGTGACAACACGAGAGAAACTCTGACTTGTGCCGATCTGCGCAAAGTTCATTGCAAACCTCCTGTACAGTGGCATCGACCGTTGCCGGTCGATATTTCCAGTGTGACAACGCCGGCGCAGCGCCGTAACTGCAACGAACCATTAATGCACCAGGGGAAATCGACTAGGGTCTGTTGTCAGCATCGGGGGCCGCGCCACGCCCCTACGGACGTTGCGGTTTCGTCAGCGGGCCGAGAGAGTCGAGATAGGTCGATCGCTGGCCCGGTTGGTAAATGTCGAACTCGACTGGCGCGTCCCGGAAGCTCTTCAGTGGCTGGCCGAGAGTCAGAATGCCGCGTTCGCGGGTGCGCCGCACTTCGTCGAAATCGATTTCCAGCGGAATGATTTCCTCGCCGCTGCCGCCCTGGTGCAGAATGCGCCCATTCGGGCCGCAGACGATGGAGTAGCCATAGCCGCCGGCGCCGATGCCGTTGATATCGAAGACGTAGCATTGGTTGACCGCCGCCGTGGCCTGGCTGATGGGCAGCTCCAGGTGCCGATCAATGGATGCGGTGAGCGTGGGCCGGAGCAGCACTTCCGCACCCATGGATACCAGCGTGCGGGCCACCTCCGGAAACCACAGATCGAAACAGATGGTCATACCGAAACGCCCCACGTCCGGCACGTCGAAGACAAGGAATTCAGTACCCTGCGTGACACCGCTTTCATAGGGATAGAACGGAAACATCTTGCGATAACGGCCGATCACATTGCCGCCGGGGTCGATTACGGAGGCCGTGTTGTAGAGCCTGCCATCATCGTCACGCTCATGCAGCGACCCGGAAACAAGCCACAGGCCGTTTTCCACCGCCAATTCGGCCAGTTCATTCTCCCACGGCCCGGGCAGGGGCTGTGCCGCTTCCGGCAACGGGCCGCAGGCGGCGAGTTCACTGAACATGACCATTTGCACCCACGGATATACCGTCATGAGGGAGCGCAAGCGCAGCCGCATCGCTTCGATGTTGGATCCGACTGCCGAAATCGGCATCTGGATGCCGGCAATGGCAAAGGGTGTCATGGCTGCCTCCGTTGCATGCCTTCAATCAGTGCGACACAGACCGGTCTTGCTCGTGACGCTCGACCGCACTGTCTGCGTCAGGGGCGGCTAGCCGTAATGCGTGGCCTGGCCGCTGAACAGTTCGGCGCCTTCGCCGACGGTCTCCGACAGCGTCGGGTGCGCGTGGATGGTGGCCGCCAGATCCTCGGCGACCGCGCCCATTTCAATGGCCAGTACAGCCTCGGCGATCAGTGCTTCGGCCTGCGGACCGACGATGCCGGCGCCGAGTACGCGACCGCTGTCCGCGTCGGCGATGATCTTGGTCAGACCGGCAGTCGCGCCCATGGTCACGGCGCGTCCGGCAGCCTGCCACGGAAAACGCTGCACCTGCACATCCAGATTCTGGTTGCGGGCGTCTTCTTCGGTCAGTCCGCACCAGGCCAGTTGCGGATCGGTGAACACCACTGCCGGCACTGCGCGCGCGTCAAAGGCGGCGGCCTGACCGGCTGCCACGCGGGCGGCGACCTTGCCCTCATGCATGGCTTCGTGGGCCAGCAGCATGCCGCCGGCGGCGTCGCCAATGGCCAGGATGCCGGCAGCGGTGGTACTGCGGCTTTCATCGACCTGCACGAAGCCGGCGTCGTCGCAGGCCACATCGGTGGCAGCCAGGTTCAGGTCAGCGGTATTCGGCTGCCGCCCGATGGCGATCAGAACCCGCCCGAAGCGCTGGTCCAGCTGCTCGTCGGCGGTATCCAGTTGCACGCGCACGTCGTCGTCACCCGCCTCGATGCCGCTGGCCTTCGTGTTCAGATGAATGGTGTCGAAGTGTTTGTCGGCGGCATCGGCCAGCGGCTTGACCAGATCCGCATCGGCGCCGGGCATCAGGCGTTCTGTCATTTCCGCCAGCGTCACGCGGCTGCCCAGTGCCTGATAGGCCATGCCCAGTTCGAGGCCGATGTAGCCGCCGCCGATGACCAGCAGGGAATCGGGCACTTCCGGCAGTTCCAATGCCTCGGTCGAGCTCATGATGCGGCCGCCGAAGTCGATGTCGGGCAGTGCCTGCGGCCGCGACCCGGTGGCGATCACGGCATGGTCGAACGCCAGTGTTCCCTGTGTCTCACCATCGAGTTCGACATGGCTGTTGTCGGCAAACCGCGCCCGCGCGCGGATCACGCGCACATGGCGGTGGCGGGCCAGTTGACCGATGCCGCCGGTCAACTGGTCGATCACGGCGTTCTTGTGCTGGCGGATGGTGTCGAGTTCGACTTCAGGCGCAGCGAACAGCAGGCCAGCATCGCTGGCGGCCTGCGCCGCGTGTACCAGTTCATTGAGATGCAGCAGCGTCTTCGATGGAATGCAGCCGCGGCGCAGACAGACGCCGCCCAGGACATCCTCGTTGTTGACCAGCGTCACATCGAGTCCCTGGCGCGCGCCTTCGAAAGCCGCGGCGTAGCCTCCGGGGCCACCGCCGATGACCAGCAGATCGGTTTGCTCGGGCAGATCAGCCATGATTACACCATCAGCAGCAGCGATTCGGGATCGGCGAGACCGCGAATCAGTTCGGTGACGAAATTGGCGGCATCGGCGCCGTCGTTGACCCGGTGGTCGAAGCCCAGCACCAGCGGCAGCTGCAGTCTGGGTTCCATCTGTCCGTTGTCGACATCCGTGACCACCGGTTGCCAGCGCGCCTGCGCCACGCCCAGGATCGCCACCTGCGGATGGTTGATCACCGGCGACAGCGATGTGCCGCCCAGCGGGCCGACGTTGGTCAGGGTGAAGGAGGCACCCTGCATGTCGCTCGGTTTGAGTTCTCCGTCCTGTGCCTGCCGCGCCGCTTCGACGGCTTCATCCGCCAGTGTGTTGATCGACTTGCGATCGACATCCCGCAGTACCGGCACCAGCAGACCGTGATCGGTCGCCACGGCCAGGCCCACATGGCAATAGTGCTTGAGTACGATGTCTTCGCTGGCCACATCCAGACTGGCATTGAAACGCGGATAGCGCTGCAACAGTCCGGCCAGTGCCTTCATCAGCAGCACGGTGACGGTGAGCTTGCCGTGCTCCCCGTTGTGGCGGCGCCGGAAACGTTCCAGTGCGGTGATATCGGCCACATCGTGGTGGTAGACATGCGGAATCTGCGCCCACGAGCGCGCCATGTTCTCCGCCGTGGCCCGGCGCACGGAGCGCAGTGGCATGCGCTCTACGGCACCCCATTGACTGAAATCGGGCAGTTCGGGCGGTGTCATGCCGGCCGTCAGGGGCGAGCTCCTGACCATTGATTGCGCTGCACTTTCGGACTCCGCCGGACCGGCATGCGCGTGCGCTTCCACGTCTGCGGTTGTCACCCGCCCCTGCGGACCACTGGCCTCGACCTCGTGCAGATCCACGCCCTGCTCGCGCGCGATACGGCGGGTACTGGGCGCGGCCGGCACCGGTCTGTTCCGGTCGCGAGCCGGGGCCTGCTCGCCCTGTGCCGGCTCTTGCTGCGACTGCTGCTCATCGTCGCCGCTTTCTCCCTGCTGCTGGTCCGCACCCTGCTCCTGCTGCGGGCTTGCCGCTGCCTGGTCGGCGGACTGTTCAGAACTGCCTGATGCGTCATCGGAAGCGTCGTCGCTGGTATAGCTGAGCAGCACGTCGCCGACCTCGACGGTGTCGCCCTCGGCCACACGCAGCTCCTCGATCGTGCCGTCGAACGGCGCCGGAATCTCCATGCTGGCCTTGTCGGTTTCGATGGTGAGAATCGTGTCGCCGTCGCTGACCGTATCGCCCTGGCTGACGTGCAACGCGAGAATCTCGGCTTCCTGCAGACCCTCGCCGGGGTCGGAAAACTTGAACTGCTGGCTCATGGTCGCCTGACTCAATCGTCGAGAGTGGCGCGAGCGGCATCCAGAATGCGTTCAGCATCCGGCAGATAGGCCTGCTCGCGAGCGAAAAACGGCACCGGCACGTCGAAACCGGTCACGCGCCGGATCGGCACTTCCAGATACCAGAAGGCATCCTCGACCAGCCGGGCCACCATCTCGCCGCCGGGTCCGAAGGTGCGGTGGGCTTCGTGCACGATGACCACGCGGCCCGTGCGGCGAGCCGATTCGGCCACCCGTTCGTGGTCGAGCGGATACATGCTGAGCAGGTCGATGACGTCGGCCTCGACGCCGTCCTCCTCGGCCAGTGTTTCGGCCGCCTGCAAGGCCCGCACGGTCATGGCGCCGTGGGCAACCAGGGTCAGATCATCCCCGGTGCGCGCCGTGCGTGACGTGCCCAGCGGCATGGTTTCCTCGTCATCGGGCACTTCTTCGCGAAAGGCGCGGTACACCGCCTTGGGTTCCATGTAGATGACCGGATCCGGGTCGCGAATGGCGGCAACCAGCAGCGCACGGGCGTTGCGCGGGCCGGACGGCATGACCAGTTTCAGCCCCGGCATATGGGCATAGAGCACCTCCTTGCTTTCGGAATGGTGTTCCAGCGCATGCACGCCGGCGCCATACGGCAACCGCATGGTGATGGGCAGAGGCAGGCCGCCGCGAGAGCGCCAGCGGTAGCGTGACATGTGCATTTCCACCTGGTGCAGCCCGGGATAGGAAAACCCGGAAAACTGCATTTCCGGCACGGGCCGCAATCCGCCGGCGGCCATGCCGACAGCCAGGCCGGCGATGCCGGTTTCGGACACCGGCGTGTCGATCACGCGCTGGTCGCCGTAATCGTCCAGCAAGCCGTCGGTGATGCGGAAGACGCCGCCATCCACACCGACATCCTCGCCGAACACGATGACGCTGTCGTCGTTGGCCATTTCCTGCGACAGCGCGAGGTTGATGGCTTCGGCCATGTTGCGTTGACTCATGGTTCAGCCCTCCCGCTGCTGCTGACGCTGCATGAATGCCTGACGCTGCGCCTCGAGTTCGGGGGGCCGTTCGGCGTGAACATGATCGAAAATGGTTTCGGGGCCGCCCAGTTCGCGAATGCGGGCCTGCGTGTCGTCCCAGGCCCGGTCGATGGTCGATTTGATCTCGGTTTCCATGTCATCGACTTCATCCTCGCTGATCACTTCGCGCTCGACGAGGTAGTTCTGAAAGCGGGGCAGCGGATCACGTGCTTCCCATTCCTTCACTTCGTCCTCGTCGCGGTATTTGCCGGGATCATCGGCTGTGGTGTGCAGCGACAAGCGGTAGGTCAGGCCCTCGATCAGGGTCGGCCCGCCGCCGTTGCGGGCCCGCTCGACCGCTTCACTGACGGCGACATGAACGGCGAGAATGTCATTGCCGTCGACCTGCAGGCACGGCAGGCCATAGGCCAGCCCTTTCTGCGCCAGGGTCTTCGAGCGCGTCTGGCGATCGGTCGGCAGTGAAATGGCCCAGCCATTGTTCTGGCAGAAGAACACGGTGGGCGTGTTCAGCAGGGAAGCGAAGTTCAGGCCTTCGTGGAAATCGCCTTCCGAGGTTGCGCCGTCGCCGAAGTACACCAGCGCCACTTCGCCGCGCTGGCGATAATTGCTGGCAAAGCCGAGCCCCGTTGCGTGCGGGATCTGGCTGGCCACGGGCACGGCGGTGGGCAGATTGTGTTCGTCGCCCGGCGCGACCGCGCCTTCGTTGTAACCGGCGGAGTACAACAGGATGTCGGTCAGGCGGAAACCGCGCCATTGCATCGCGGCAAATTCGCGAAAGGCGGGCACGAACCAGTCGGTTTCGGCCAGCACCGGTGCGGCGCCGATCTGGCAGGCCTCCTGGCCGCGCACCGGCGCAAAGGTGCCGATTCGGCCTTGGCGCTGCAAGGTCAGCAGGCGCTCATCGAAACGGCGCGCCTGCAGCATGGTGTAGAACATGCGGTGCAGCAGGTCGGTATCGATATCCGGTTCCAGGTCGCTGTCGAGCTCACCGTTTTCATCCAGCACCGACAGATAGTCGACACTGTGATCGAGTTCTATTTGCGTTCGTGGCATGGGCTCAGCGTGGTTGTTGAATGGGGCCGCCCGTGTTGCGGGCAGGTGCCTTCAGCCTAGTCAGAGCGGATATCAAGACCAATACGGGAAATTACCGGGGGGACTACATGGCTTTGCCCCCACAGCCACCAACAGCGTGCCTGTATACCGTCGACGCCGTACGCCGCGACGTCGGCACGGTGGTCGCCAATGCAGCAAGCCACCACCATGCAGCGGGACGGCCCTCTGCCCGATTTTCCGGACACGAATAGGTGTTCATACGGATGGCCTCGCCCGGCCAATTACGCTGTAATCGGATTTCCAGCAGAATTCACCTTTGATAGTAGGTGGCACAGAGGAGAACGGATATGAAACGGCGTTACATCTGTGTTGACGGAACCATCAAGCAACACGCGCAGCCCGTGGAGAGCACTTGCCGTGAGCGACATGCGAATGCAGATACACGCTTGCGCCTGCCCGCATCGTCACGCCGTAGATCCGCGTTGCCGTCACAGCCCGAGCAGGACGATGGCAGCGCCGCAGCCGAACAGGCTGCAACACGGCGCCATGCGAGCAGAAACCGCACGCAGCCAGCGCAGGATGGCGCCGACCACGCATACCAGCAATATGCACGCCATGAACAGCGCACAACACGGCATGCGGACCCGGAGGCTTTTCTGCCGCAATCACCGTGGGATCCGCGCTTGCGTCATCCCTGGGTGCGCGCATACCGGCGTGTACACGGCAGGCACGGATACCCGCGGAACATCTACCGCTGATGGCGACTGCTGAATGCAGTCTGCGTCCACCCTCGAGCCAGCGTGTCGAAACCGTCTGCCGACGCAGTTCATGCCCATGGGAACGGTGCTGCCCATCCCTGACCGACAAGCGTGACACCCGGAACAGCTCCCGCCCCGGCCTGTAATCAGTCAGCGTGCCCTGCACGATTGCAACGCACGGCACTTCTCTGTCGTCAACGGGATCGTTCGCTGCGCATGCCGGACGAACCCGCCAGCGGCCGGCCGGCAGTTTCCTCAATCGTGGTCAGTGTGACCAGACCGATCGCGGCCGCCAGCATCAGATAGAAAGCCGGCATGTAGGTGTTGCCGGTGAGATCGATCAGACCCGTCACGACAAATGGGGCCGTGCCGCCGATCGCGGCGGTGGACAGATTGTACGAGATGGCAAAGCCGCCGTAGCGAATGCGCGTCGGGAAGATGGCCGGCAGCGTCGACGGCATTGTGCCCGACAGCAGCACAACCACGAACCCGAGTATGGCCAGGCCGCCGATGGTGGTGCCGATAGTGTGTTGATGCAGCAGCCAGAATGCCGGCCAGGCCAGCACGATCATGCCGATCGCCGAAGCCATGATCACAGGCTTGCGGCCGATGCGATCCGACAGCCGGCCGACGAAGGCAATGACAATGATCATGCCGACATAGACACCGACCAACATGGCCGTCGAGCCGGTTTCGGAGTAATCGAGGAAATCCTCCAGATAGCTCGGCAGGTAGGTCAGCACCGTGTAATAGGACACGTTGAGCAGGATCACCAGGCCGAAACACTTGGCCAGGCGACGGGTGTGCTCGGTAATGATCTCGCGCAGCGGCGCGCGGGCCGTTTCGCCCTTTTCCACCGCGGACGTGAACGCGGCACTGTCTTCCAGCTTGAGCCGCAGGTACAAACCGATCAGGCCCAGTGGCGCACCACACAGAAACGGCACGCGCCAGCCCCAGCTGTGCATGGCGGAATCGGACAGCACGGCCATCATCACCGCGACCAGGCCGGCACCCAGACAATAGCCGCCCAATGTGCCGAATTCGAGGAAACTGGATACGAAACCGCGCGTCTTGTCGGGTGCGGATTCAACGATATAGGTGGCTGCCCCACCGTATTCGCCACCGGTGGAAAAACCCTGCACCAGCCGCGACACAATCAGCAGAGCGGGCGCCCAGAGACCGATCATCTCTGCAGTGGGCAGCACGCCGACCGCCGTGGCGCCGGCCGCCATCAGCAGAATCGTGATGACCAGCACCTTGCTGCGACCGACACGGTCGCCCATCGGGCCGAAGAAGATACTGCCAAGCGGCCGGGCCAGAAACGACAGCGCGAACACACCGAAGGATTTCAGCAGCGGGCCGCCCTGTCCCTGGAAAAACTCGTCACCGATGGTGGTCGCGAGATAGCCATACACACCGAAATCGAACCATTCCATGGCGTTGCCCAGGGCCGCCGCGCCGACCGCGCGCCGGACACTGGCCTTTGACACGGAAAGACTGTCATCCGGCTCGTCATTGCTTGTCACCACGTCATCCGTCATGGCAAATGCGTCCGTGGTGCCGCGCAAGCCACACCCGGCCCTTGATGCCGGCCGGGGTCTCATGTCTGTTGTTCTCTTCCGTCATTCGCTTGCCTGCCTTCAGAGTCATTTGCGGTACCGATCCGGACGGCGGGTTGCCACTGCCGCTTCGGACCTTGTGCAGATTCATGTTTGCAGACCGCGGCAGAAGCGCCCATCCGGGCGATTGACTAGCGTCCTACGCACAAACAGCAGGCAACGCCATGCATGTGCGGCTGCCCGGCGAAACCCGGTGCATACCTGTATCTGCAGACCGCGCGAGCCGGATACTACCCGCGGGCGCGGCGCATGGTCTCGCGATAGAGCAGGCCGGCCACCGCAATGAACACGATCGGTCCGATGATGGCATCCGCCGGTTCGAAACCGGAACTCACCACCGCCAGCGGGGATTCCTCGCCGCTGGCGGTCACGACACCGGCAAAGAAGATGCCGAACAGGCTTTCACCGACAATCATGCCGGTAGCAGTCAGCACACCCAGGCGCTGGGCGAAATCGGCATGGCTGCGGCGTGCCGCCCAGCGATCGTACAGATGGCCGATGAGTGCGCCGAGAAACACCATCACGGTAAGCTTCATGGGCAGATAAACGCCGATGCCGACCGCCAGTGGCGGCAGTTGCCAGCCACGCGTGCGGCGCAATACCGCATCAATGACGATCATGAGCACACCAATCAAGGCGCCGCCCCCGAGCAGAGACCAGTCGAGGTCGCCACCGAGAACGCCTTCGGCCAGTGCTGAAATCAGTCGTGCCTGCGGAGCCGGCAGCGCGTTGTCGGTGGCATTGGCAGCGCCGGCAAAGCCGAAGGCGCTGTTGAGCAGGTTCATGATCGGCGGGATGACCAGAGCACCGAAGATGACTCCGAACACCAGTGCCAGTTGCTGTTTCCACGGCGTTGCGCCGACCAGTTGCCCGGTTTTCAGATCCTGCAGATTGTCGTTGGAAATGGCAGCCACGCCGAACACCAGCCCGGTGACGATGAGGCCATAGGCAATCAGCGCCGAGGTCGTGTCGCCTGACTGATTGCGACCGAACAGCGCCACCAGCAGTAGCGACGCGAATACGATTGCCAGAATGCCGATACCGGAGATGGGGCTGTTCGACGAGCCGATCAGACCGGCCATGTAGCCGGCCACCGCAGCAATGATGATGCCGGCCACGACAATGAACCCGAGGGACACAACAATCAGCGGCAGCATGCGAGACGCCAGCGGCCCGCCCGCGATCAGCGTCCACAACAGGATGGCGATCGGCACCAGAGTGGCCAGTGACACGGCAGTCACGATGCCGATCGGCATGTCGCGCTCGACCACAGGCTGCACCGCGCCGGCATGTTTCGCCGAGGAAGACGCCAGCGCCGAACGAATGCCGCCGATCACCGGACCGATGATGCTGACAAAAGCCCAGATTGCGGCCATGCCGATGACGCCGGCGCCGATGAAACGCACATCGTTGGTAAACACTGTATCGGCGATGTGTTCCGCCGAACCGGTGACATCACTCCAGGCGCTCAACAGCGGCAGCAGAATGCCGCGGGCAATGATTACACCGAAGAGAATGGCGATGCCGACCGCCAGCCCCACGAGATGGCCGACACCCAGCAAGGCCAGCGACAGGCTGCCGGCAAGGCCGGTGGCACCAGCGCCCGTACGAAACCATACGGTGATGACGTCAGCCGCGAGCTTGAGCTTGGTGAGCAGCGCGAACAGTGCCGCCACCACGGCATTGACCACGATGACGCGCAAGCCGGCGATGCTTTCCGCCCCGCCTTCGCGCGACGCCGAACCCACCCGCAACACTTCGGCCGCAGCCCGGCCCTCCGGGAACGGCAGCTCGGTATTGACGACGAGCGCACGGCGCAAGGGCACCGAGAACATGACGCCGAGCAGCCCGCCGGTGACGCAGATGACGGCGGTGGTGACGAAATCGAAGCCCTGCCACAGACCGACGATGACCAGTCCGGGCAATAGGAACCTCTGATAAAACCACACACGGCTCGCGTTTGTGTCCCAAAAGGTCCGTCTCCAAGGCGCGCGGCGCAGTGCCGTAGCCGGGACTACGGTCAAGCCGGGCAACGCAGGAGTCGGGCCTTTTGGGCCAAACCCCTTCGGGGCCGGGGCTTTGCGCGCGCCTGATCGGCGTTGCTCG
>Ga0079226_10001210_pt1 | contig 19670 bp, 13 predicted proteins | sample Poulit2014_FD_76345 | JGI IMG/M metagenome (GOLD analysis project Ga0079226, IMG submission 76345) | Agricultural soil microbial communities from Georgia to study Nitrogen management - Poultry litter 2014 | ecosystem: Environmental > Terrestrial > Soil > Agricultural land | place: USA: Georgia... | reverse complement strand
GTGACGGGTAAAACCATTATGGTCACAGGTGCAGGAGGATCGATTGGTTCCGAACTTTGCCGTCAAATCGTGCAATTTACACCTGAAAAAATCGTTCTTGTCGGACACGGAGAGTACAGCATATATTCCATCGATATGGAACTACGTAATAAATACGGTGAGACGGATATCGAGATTATTCCTGTTATCGGAGACGTACAAGACCGATACCGCATGTTTGAGATTGTCGAGAAATATCAGCCAACGATCATCTATCACGCAGCGGCCCATAAACATGTGCCATTAATGGAATATAACCCACATGAAGCGGTCAAAAACAATATAATCGGTACAAAAAATGTGGCCGAAGCGGCAGATACATATGGAACAAGTGCGTTCGTACTCGTATCGTCCGACAAAGCCGTCAACCCAACGAACGTCATGGGCGCAACGAAACGTGTTGCAGAAATGGTCGTTCAGCATCTAGCAAAACAAAGTAAGACCAAATTCGTCGCCGTCCGATTCGGAAACGTCCTCGGCAGCCGAGGCAGTGTCATCCCGTTATTCAAGAAGCAAATCGAAAGAGGCGGACCAGTCACAGTGACACATCCTGAGATGACAAGATACTTCATGACCATTCCCGAAGCATCACGACTTGTCATCCAAGCAGGAACACTCGCACATGGTGGAGAAATCTTTGTCCTCGACATGGGAGAGCCAGTTAAGATTGTTGATTTGGCTAAGAACCTTATTAATCTATCAGGATATACGGAAGAAGAAATCGGTATTGAATATTCCGGAATTCGTCCTGGAGAGAAGATGTATGAAGAACTACTTAATGAAGATGAAGTCCATCCAGATGAAGTTTATGAGAAGATTTATGTTGGACGGACCGTGGACGTGGATTTTGAAATGGTGAATGGACTCATTGAACAGTTTGATAACTATGATACAGAGGAAATGAAAGACGCGTTGATGAAGATCGTTTATATGGAGAAGACGTTGATGGCAGTGAAGGGGAGTTAGGGAGTAAAGATTCCTTTCATATAATAAGGGCAAAATAAATACGGGGGAAAAGAAATGAAAACAGTAAAAAAAGCAATCATTCCAGCAGCAGGTCTTGGAACAAGATTCCTACCAGCGACAAAAGCGATGCCGAAAGAAATGCTTCCAATTGTAGACAAGCCTACGATACAGTACATCATTGAAGAAGCGATTGACTCAGGAATTGAAGATATTATTATCGTGACAGGCAAACATAAACGTGCGATCGAGGATCATTTTGATCGGAATTTTGAATTAGAAGATAATCTAGTCAAAAAGGAAAAGTACGACTTACTAGAAAAAGTTCAAGAAACATCCAATATTGATATTCACTTTATTAGACAAAAAGATCCTCAAGGCTTAGGACATGCCGTATGGTGTGCTCGTAAGTTTATCGGAAATGAACCTTTTGCGGTCCTATTAGGTGACGATATTGTTGAATCAGAAACACCGGGATTGAAACAATTGATCCAGCAATATGAAGAGACAGAGCGTTCAATTGTGGGTGTTCAGCAAGTACCAGATGACGAAACAGATCGTTACGGTATTGTTGACCCAACCTCATCTGAAGACAGACGTTATAAGGTTCATCATTTTGTTGAGAAACCAAAACTAGGAACAGCACCTTCTAACCTAGCAATCATGGGACGTTATATTTTAACACCTGAAATATTTATGCATTTGGATAAAAAGAAAATAGGTGCTGGCGGAGAAATCCAACTGACAGACGCCATTCAAATGCTGAATGAAGAACAAGACGTCTTTGCGTATGACTTTGAAGGTACACGACATGACGTTGGCGAGAAGTTTGGCTTTATTAAAACGACTTTAGAGTTTGCTTTGAAAGATGAAGATATTGGTGAAGAGGTTGCAGCATTAGTAAAAAAACTTGCTTCAAAAGAGAAAACTGTGAAAAACTAATAAGGCATAATAATACATGGCAGGTGCCGGGTTTCATAAATTCGGCACGTTGTCATTTATAATGTTAGAACAACTATAAACAGTAAGGGCTGTTTGGTAGTTTAGTAGTTAGTTGGATGGTGAATCTATTTAAACTTCTAGGTAAGTACTAACCTACTAAGCATTAAGGGGAGTAGCTACATGTATTTAAAACTTAAAAGGCTTATTGATATTATCCTTTCAATTATTGGGCTTACTGTACTATCACCCGTGTTCCTAATCCTTATTATAGGAATTAAATTAGATTCAAAAGGGCCCATTCTTTTTAAACAAAAACGGGTAGGATTACATAAAACCTACTTTATGATATTAAAATTCCGTACCATGAGAATTGACACACCAAAGGACACACCTACTCATTTATTAAAAGATCCTGATATGTATATTACCAAGATGGGGAAATTTTTAAGAAAAACATCATTAGATGAACTACCTCAAATCTTAAATATAATAGCTGGTCAGATGAGTATTATCGGCCCGAGACCTGCACTTTGGAATCAATATGATTTAATCGAAGAAAGAGATAAATATGGAGCTAATAATATCCTGCCAGGTTTAACTGGCTGGGCGCAAATTAAAGGAAGAGATGAGCTTCCAATTAATATAAAAGCTCAATTAGACGGAGAATACGTTGAAAATATGAGTTTAGGCTTTGACATCAAATGCTTCTTTGGAACATTAATAAGTGTTGTGAAAAGTGATGGTGTAGTTGAAGGTGGTACAGGTACAAAAAGAAACGAAGAGACCACCAGTCATAAGGAGACTGTATCAAAGTGAAGAAGATATTAATTACAGGTGTTAATAGTTATGTAGGAAATAGTTTAACGAAATGGTTGGAAAAAAATCCCGAACGTTATTCAGTAGAGCGTATTAGCCTAAGAGATAATGCTTGGAAAGAAAAAGACTTTTCTATCTATGATGTTGTGGTCCATGTTGCTGGAATAGCACATGTTTCAAGGGATCCTAAAATGGAGGAAATTTACTATAAAGTAAATCGTGACCTCACAATTGATACAGCCAAAAAAGCTAAAGCTGATGGTGTTAAACAATTCATCTTTTTAAGTAGCATTATTGTTTACGGGGAAAACATTAGTAATAACGGAATGATCACTAAAGATACAATTCCTCATCCTAGTAATTTTTATGGAAATAGTAAATTGCAGGCTGAAAAAGGAATTGAGCCTTTAAATGATACAAACTTTAACGTTGTTATCATAAGACCACCGATGATATATGGTAAAAATTCAAAAGGTAATTATCCTAAACTAGCGAAAGCAGCTCAAAAATTACCTATCTTTCCTGATATAGATAATCAACGTAGTATGTTACACATTGATAATCTATCTGAGTTTATAAAACTTATGATTGATAATGAGGAAAAAGGTTTGTTTTTCCCACAGAATAAAGAGTATGTGAAAACGAGTGAAATGGTACGGACAATTTCTGAGGTGCATGGAAACAGAATTATTCTAACGAAATTATTTAATCCTATACTTCATTTAATGAGTAATCGAGTAGGGATTATAAACAAAGTGTTTGGGAATTTGGTTTATGAGCAAGAGATGAGTGATTATAAAGATAATTATAGGGTTAGAAGCTTTAAAAAGACGATTGAGTTAACTGAAAGAGAGTGACTAACATGAAGAAAAACAAAATACTCATTTTGGTTAACCATGATGTTGTTATATATAATTTTCGACTTGAATTAGTTGAAAAACTATTAGATGAAGGGGATGAAGTATACATTTCTTCACCATACGGAGAAAGGATTGATGACTTAGTTTCTCTGGGATGTAAGTATATTGAAGCAGATATAAATAGACATGGTTTAAATATATATCAAGAATGGAAACTTTTACGTTATTATAAAAAAATTATTAAGCAAATAGAACCAAGTGTTATTTTAACTTATACAATTAAACCAAATATTTATGGAGCAATAGCAGGTAGAGCATTTGGTATTCCTGTCTTAGCGAATATTACTGGGTTAGGAACAGCCGTTGAAAATGGTGGTTTAATGCAGAAAGTTTCAGTTGCTCTTTATAAATATGCCTTTAGGAATATATCAAAGGTCTTCTTCCAAAATACAGAGAATCAGGATTTTTTTAAAAAGCATAATATTGCAGTTGATAAACACGAATTGTTACCAGGATCTGGTGTTAATTTAGAACATTTCTCTGTATTGGATTATCCAAAAGATACGACAATCGAATTTGTTTTTATATCAAGAATTATGAAGCAAAAAGGCATAGAACAATATCTAGACGCTGCTAAATACATTAGAGGAAAATATCCATATACTCGATTTCATGTGCTTGGATTTTGTGAAGAAAACTATGAGGATGAGCTTAATAAACTTGAACAAGAAGGTGTTATCCTGTATCACGGAATGCAAAGGGATATAAGGAAGCTTTTAAAGACATCTCATTGTACTATTCATCCTACATATTACCCTGAAGGGATGTCCAATGTGTTATTGGAAAGCGCAGCTAGTGGAAGACCAATTATTACTACTAATAGAAGTGGATGTAGAGAAATAGTAGATGATAAAATCAATGGCTATGTAACTAAACAGAAAGATAGTAAAGCCCTTATAGATAAAATTGAAAAGTTTTTAAAACTCTCGCATCAAAAAAAGAAGGAAATGGGATTAGCAGGTAGGAAAAAAATTGAGAGGGAATTTGATCGACAGATTGTTGTTGATGCTTATTTACGAGAAATAAATATAAGTAGTAAAGGTCAGGAATAAATATGAAAAAGAATATTTTGTTTTTAGAATCTCGATTTGACTCATTTTTTGGTGCTCAGAAAAGTATGTTGAAATTAATAAAAAGTCTTGACCACAAAGATTTTAACTATAATGTAGTAACTACTGGAGAAGGTCAACTTAAGAAAGGTTTAGAAGCTAATGGAGTTTCTGTAGATATTGTAAAACTTGGTAATAAGGCCAATGTGTTTGGTGGTAAAGTATTAAGATATTCATTTATAGATAAGTTGATTGTTTTTTTTCAAATTATCTTATATAACCTAAAACTAGTTTATTATATTTTTCGTAATAAAATTGATATTGTATATGTAAATGATTCGAGGGCTCTTTTGTATGCTGTATTAGCAACTAAATTACTAAGAAAAAAGCTAGTTTGGTATATTAGAGCAGATGTCTCAGATACTATATTTACAAATATAGGCTTAAGATCTTCTAACTACATCATAACAATTGCTAATGGAGTACTAAGAAACTTACCAATAAGTAAAATCAAGAAATTTGAACACAAAATAACAAATATTTATACAGGGTTCGATTTTGAACATTATAAAATAATAGATAAGAATGAAGCAAAAGAAAAACTAGATATTTCAACTGAGAAATTAGTTATAGGTTATTTAGGATCAATTAACCAAAGAAAAGGATTAGATTTACTAATTGATGCTCTTATTGAATTATATGAAACACATGAGTGGATTGAATTACTTATAGTAGGAAATGTCAGTACAGGACACATTGATTACTGGAATGCACTGGTAGATAAACTGGAAAGTTCAAGTGTTTCTTATAAATATCTACCTTACAGTGACAATATTAGTGAATTATATAGTGCCATGGATATGTTTGTTTTACCATCAAGATCTGAAGGATTGCCAAGAGTCCTAATTGAGGCAATGGGGCATAAAGTTCCTGTTATAGCAACTGATGTTGGAGGGACTAAAGAAATTATAGAAGATGAAAGCCTTGGGATTATCTTTGATAAAAGTAACAAAAACTTTTTAATCGAAGCAATAGAAAAACTTTTATCTAATAGAGAATATTTGCACATATTATCAGAAAACGGATATAGATTTGTTAGTAAGAAATTCTCCGAAAACAAATTTGTGGATAATATAAATAGTTTTTTTAAAAACTTTTAATTTAATATTGAAGAAACTTTCACAGTTAAATAGCAATAAAGTTTATGAATCTTCCGTATTATTATAATATTAAATCGGGTGAATCTTTAATCTATTCGATTAGATATAATATTCGGTGGATTTAACTATTATTGAAAAACTATAAAAGCCTTGTATTCAAATAATATTAGAGAGGTTTAAGTATTTTGTAGATCAAAAACGGGCAATTTCTATGAAAAACAATTGTACAATCAAATTAATTTAAAAGTTATATATTAATATTGGATATAATGCCTTTGATACAGGGAGTTTGAAGATATGGTTATAAATAAAAATAAATTAAACTTATATTTATTCATAATAGTATTTACTACTTTTAGTTACTTAGTATATATATATTTCGATGCATTCTTTGATGAAAATAAGAATTATGACGGAACCATATTCTTTTTATCTTGGTTAGGTATATTAATAGCTATATATATATTTTACACATGGTATAAAATGACCGGTAAGGTATTTTCATTATATACGATATTTATGTTGTTTTTTTTCTTGTTTAATTATGGGCATCCCTTAATGTGGGCATTTGGAATCCATCAACCTAATGAAATTGGACAGGCGGGCTTATATACACTTGGCAAGCCATCCTCAAGTAATATTATGTATACTCAAATGTTGACACTACTTAGCATGGTGATGTTTCACTTCGGTGCGGTGTTCTGTTTTAAGCCAAGAAAGACTATTAAGCATGATTTTAATACAAAGTCTAATATATTAGAATCAAAAATTAATGCTAAGGCTATATTTTATACATGTTTCATTTTAAGCCTATTTGTAATTCCTATAACTTTTTTCAATACTATACACGATTTAGTATATTCTCAGGAGCATGGTTATCAAGCACTTTATTATGATGATAATAAATCAAATATAGTAATATTTAATTTAATTCAGCGGATGTTTTTTCCGTGTCTAATTGGATTATTGATTGGTAGTAACTACAAAAGAGAGATAATGTATTTTGTATATATTATATTCTCCATTTATTTGGTTATTAATTTACTTTCTGGTGATCGTGGTAGTTGGATATACTACCTTATAATCTTAATTTACATGAGTCATACATTTTATAGAAAAATTAAGTGGAAGAAGATGTTTATATATTCGGGAATTGGTCTATTATTTTTGTATCTAGTCAATGTAATTGTTTTATTAAGAAGAAGTTCCGGGATAAATTTAGAAAGCATAATTGAATCGTTTACATTAAAAAATTATCCGATTATAGAATTTATATTTGAAATGGGAGGGTCAATGAAACCTGCTTTAGTCTTGATTCAATATGGTTGGGATATATGGCCTTATGGTAACTCCTATGTAACTGCCCTAATTGGTTTAATGCCTAATAATATTCTTTCTTTCTTTGATATACCATTTACTTCTTTAGGCAGTTGGTTTTCACAAAACTATTTAGGGATTTCTTATGGCGCAGGTTTTTCAATTATTGCGGAATCTTTGATTAATTTCGGTCCAATAATATCTCCACTAGTTCTGGTGTTACTAGGTTATTTGGTTTCATCGTTAACGTTCTTAGATAAAAATATTAGTATTAAAGACAATCCATTTAGGGTATTCTTTGCGGTTTCGACCCTTTCAGTTTTTATTTTATTACCCAGAGGGCATTTCCAACATGTTTTAAATCATTGGGTATACAGTGTACTAATTGTAGTTGTTCTGATTGTTTTTATGAAAAATTACTTAAGTAGTAAAATAAAAAAACAGATAGTTGAGGAAGTGCGACGATATGGATAAAAAGGTAATGTTTCTTATAGGAACACTATCAACCGGTGGCGCTGAAAGAGTTGTATCGAATATATCAATGAATTTGCCAACGGAAATTGAGAAGAAAATTATATTATTTGGTAACAAAGCAAAAATAGATTATAAGTATAAAGGTAAAATTAAATATTTGGATAAAATGTCTTTAGCTAATCCGATATCAAAAGTTTTTGCTCTAATAAGACGAATAAAAGAACTAAGAAAAATTAAAAAACAAAATCCTGGCATGCCTATAATTAGTTTCTTAGAATATCCCAACTTACTTAATATGCTGTCAGGATATACGGGCAATTCAATAGTATCTGTTAGAAACTTTATGTCTGTAAAACATAAAAAAGGATTAAAGGCTTACTTTTGGAATCTAACCATTAAGTATTTATATAAAAAAGCTCAACAAGTAATAGTAGTGTCTGAACAAATGAAGATTGATCTAGTTGAGAACTATAAAATTCCAGAAAATAAGATAAGAGTAATTTATAATTCTTACCCCATTGAATATATTGAAAACTCTTCACATGAAGAACTTACAGAGATAGAACAGATGTTATTCAAAAAGCCTACTATGATAACAGCTGGCAGATTAAATAAACAAAAAGGCCAGCAACATATATTAAATGCGTTTAAATTAGTTAAAGAGTCCATACCAGAAAGTCAATTAGTTTTTTTAGGGGAAGGAACTTTAAAGAAAGAATTAATGGAACAGGCAAGCCAATTAAAGATTGAGGATAGTGTTCATTTTTTTGGCTTTCAGAAAAATCCCTTTAAATTTATAGCTAATTCAAAAGTTTTTGTAATGACATCATACTATGAGGGGTTTCCAAATGCTTTAGCTGAGGCCATGGCTTGTAAAGTTCCAGTTATATCTACAGATTGTCCATCGGGTCCAAGAGAGATTCTTGCACCCCAGGACGTTAACGAACTTATTGATTATAATGAAAAAAAAGAACGATATGGTTTTTTAGTTCCACCAATTAATAAAGAAAATCAGGCTGTTATTGAAAATGATATTGCTAATCTAATCATTAAACTTATCAACAACAAAGAAATAAATAAAACTTATTCTAATAAATCTTATGAAAGAATCCAAGACTTTGACATTGAACAAGTAATTAAAAAATGGATAGATGCAATCCAAAGTAATTAATATTAAGTGGTAGATGTAGTAAAGGCGGTTTTTAGACGTGGGTAAGGTATTATCCTATATACTAGCTAGGAAAAAATTTTTTTCTTTTTCGTTATTGAGAGTTAGTGCAATGTTTTTGGGTTTAGTTTCTAATATATTTATAGTTAGAAAACTAACTGTAGACGAATTTGGTATATTTTCAGTTGCACTATTAGTTGTTAATTTAATTACAACATTTGGATTTAGCTGGAGCTCATCATCTATTTTATATTTCGGAAGTCGTGAGAAAGAAAAATACGGTAGCATAAATAAAACCTTTTGGGCCCGTAATATAATTATATTTATAAGTCTTATTATTGCCACGATAGGTATTGTTTTGTTTAGACATCAGATAGATGCCTATATTGGTATAAACATATGGTTTTTGCTAATTTTATGGCTATATGTGAGTGTTTTTGAAAATTATTTAAACCAATACTTTCTCGCTGTTAAGAAACAAATCACTTCGAGTCTCTTATCTATAACAGCAAAGATTATCTATATAGCTCTAATTATAGTTATACCTTTAGATGTTAAGACATTAGTTATCCTTTATATTATAAGTCACGCTTCAGTTATCTTTTATAGTTTAGGTATTAATCGATCTGATATAAGTAAATTTGAATTTGATAAAGGCTGGTTTAAACAGGTACTAAACTTTTCATTATGGCAGTTATTTGGATTTTCGGGAATATATTTATTGAATTTTGGCGATACCGCTGTTGTTAAATACTTTATGAGTAATGCAGACGTAGGTATATATAATGCCGCGTATCAATTATTTAACGCAGTGGCCAGTTTTGCATTTGTAATATCTAGTTATTACGCCTCTAGTATCTCGGCTTATTTCGCAGGTAATAAAAAAGAAAAAGTGAAAGAGTTTTATTACAAGGAAAGGTTTTTCGTTATAAGCGCAAGTATTATTGGGCATTTAGTAGTGATATTTTTATCTAAATTTATTATTACTACTTTATATGGTCAGGATTATCTTCCTACTGTATCTATTTTTAATATTTTGATGTTTGGTAGCATGATTAGGTATATAACTGTGTTCTACATGCTTTATTATAATACAAATAATAAGCATCATATTCAACAAATAATCAATATACTAATAGCTATTATTAATGTTGGTTTAAGTATAGTATTTATACAATTTTTTGGATTAAGAGGACCTGCTTATGCTACAGTTCTTACGTTGTTATGCTCATTGTCGTTTTCTATCATTTATTGTGAAAAAAGAATTAGAAGATTTATAGAGAGGGGTGTTCCACAGAATTGAGTCTTATAGATAAACTTAAGCAAATTGAAGTATTAACATTCCTAAATGATACATTTAAAAAAATATATTATAAATACTTTATATCGGGTGAAAAGCTAATTAGTAAAAGATTTTATAAGCGTCTCGGAAGAGATGTTAACCTAGTAAACCCATCAAAATTTAATGATAAACTTCAATGGTTAAAATTGTATTGGCATGATCCAATTGCAACAAAGTGTGCGGATAAATATGAAGTAAGACAGTTTGTTGAGGAAAAAATAGGTGACAAGTACCTTAACGAGTTGTTAGGTGTTTATGAATCAGTAGATGAAATTAACTTAGATGAATTACCTAATTCTTTTGTTCTTAAAGGTACACATGGGTCAGGTTTTAATATCATATGTAAAGATAAGTATAATATGGACTGGGAAAAAGAATATAAAAAAATGAAAAGGTGGTTGCGTATCAATTATTATTGGCCTTTTCGAGAATGGGTTTACAAAGATATTAAACCAAGAATTATATGTGAGAAGTATCTAAATGATGAAGAAGGAAAACCACCTAAAGATTATAAAATCTTTTGTTTCCATGGAGAACCGAAGTTAATACAAGTCGATATAGATAGATTCGGTTCTCATAAAAGTAATTTCTATGACACTGAATGGGTTCTTAAAAATATCGAGATAGAAAACCCTTCAGATAAAAATATAATAACGCAAAAACCAAAGGGCTTAAGTAAGATGCTTGAATTAAGTAAGGAATTATCGAGAGACTTTCCCCATGCGAGAGTGGATTTTTATCAAGTTAAAGGTTCAATTATTTTTGGGGAAATTACTTTTTTTCATCATAGTGGTTTTGGAGAGTTTCGACCTCCAGAGTTTGAGGAAGAATTAGGAGCCTATCTACAACTTCCAAAAAAATATAATATACAATAAAAATTGAGATGCTTGGAGGCTTTTTATGGTTAATGTAATTGCAGTACAAGTAAAAAGTAAAAAAGTTAGTAATCATCTTATAAGACGTGTAGCTGACTCTTGTGCTAATGTTCAACCAGACAACCTAAATATTGGAGAACCTTTTGTAAGGGTTAATAGTAATCTTATTATCGGATTGACTTATTATAATAGCGCAGTTAAATTAACCGAAAATGGCCTGTTATTAGGCAATGTTTTTGAAGATAGTGAAGATTGTTGGGATAAAATAGGCGCTTTTCCTGACGGATCCTATGGTGTTTTTAGATGGGATAATAATTATATTGAAATATTAAGTGATATAGGTGCGACAAGAACAATATGGTACTACTCTGACATTAATTATTTTATTGCTTCAACTTCACAAAGAATGATTATTAGCTTTCTAGGTAGCTATCATGTCAATCAAGATGTTATTCCCTGGATGATGTCTACTGGAACAATTGGTCCTTTTATGTCCTGGGATAAAAGAATTAACTGTTTATCACCAAATCAGAAATTATTATTTGATAGACAAAACAATGAGATAGAGTTACAAAGTGAACAATTTGAATATCAAATAATATCTGACACAAAAAAGAAAACTAAAGAGAGATTGAGGAATGCTATTAAGACCTCTTTTAAGCAAATCAATATAGACGTTAGTAATTACTATTTAACTTTATCTGGTGGATATGATAGTAGGGCCATATTACTAAATATAGAAAATAAAGAAATACTTCATACCATTACATGGGGGAAAAAAGGCAATGAAGATATTCAACTGACAGATGCTTCGGTAGCAAAACAATTGTCAGATTACTTTAAAACAAATCATGAATACTTAGAAATTGATGATAAAGAAGAAACTTCAGAAGTTATATTAGATAGATTTATTAAAAATGGTGAGGGAAGAATTGATCATTTAGCAGGGTATCTAGATGGATTTGAGTTATGGAAGAATTTAAATGTGAATGGAGTTAAAGGTATTATTAGGGGGGATGAAGGATTTGGATGGTCTGAGGTAAATTATCCCCAGAATGTTATCGATTCCGTCGGTATACCATTACTAGACGATTATGATAACATCCCAACTTGGATTAAGGATTTATATTCTGACCAAAAAATACCCGGATATCTAAAAAGAGAAGATGGAGAATCATTAGCAATGTGGCGTGATAGGTTATATCACGAATTCAGAATTCCTATTATACTATCAGCTCTCACAAGCTTAAAAACTAACTATGTTGAAGTATCCAATCCTTTATTAACAAAGGTAATAATAAGGGAAGTTAGAAAACAACCAGACGAATTTAGAACTAATAAAAAATTATTCAAAGAAATTATCAATCAAATGAGTCCAAAAATTCCTTATGCAAAACATGCTTCAACCGTAAATATAAAACAATACTTAAGGAAAAAAGATATAGTAGAAATTTTAAAGAAGGAATTAAAAAATAACAAAGGTAATATTATTCCAGTAGAAATAACTAATTACGTATTAAACAACATGAAATATGGTACTATAAATAAAACTGGTAGTAAAAATTCCAATCATATTAAAGAAAAAATTAAGCACTTTATACCTAGTAGCATGAAAAACATGTTGAAAAAAAATATAGGAAAGCATATGGATTTTAATGTACTAGCATTTAGAATATATATTATTTTAAAAATGCAGGAAATATTAAACAATGACGCTTTATATATCAAATAACTAACTTTAATATCTAAGGAAGTGAAGGTTTATGAATAATAATTGGAAAAACTCTAGAATAAATGTATTAGTTACTGGAGCGGCTGGCTTCATAGGCTTCTACTTATCCAAGAAATTACTAGAAGAAGGTTGCAAGGTAATCGGTATCGATAATATTAATGATTATTACGATGTCAATTTAAAACAAGCACGGCTTCAACAATTAGAATATTATGAAAACCTCATATTTATAAAAGAAGATATTTCAAACAAAGATAAGATAATGGAGATTTTCGAAGAGTATAAACCCGACGTCGTCGTCAATTTAGCTGCACAAGCAGGAGTAAGATATTCAATCGAAAATCCAGATGTGTACATGCAAAGTAACGTTATTGGATTTTATAATATCTTGGAGGCATGTAGACATTATCCAGTTGACCATTTAGTTTATGCTTCCTCTAGTTCGGTATATGGAGCTAACAAAAAGGTTCCATTTGAAGAGTCTGATTTTGTTGATCATCCCGTTTCATTATATGCTGCAACGAAAAAGTCAAATGAGCTAATGGCTCATACCTATAGTCACCTTTATAATATACCAGCTACGGGCTTACGCTTCTTTACCGTTTATGGTCCAATGGGGCGACCTGATATGGCGTACTTTGGCTTTACCGATAAGTATTTTGCAGATGAGACGATTAAGATATTTAACAATGGGGACTTTGAGAATGACCTATACCGTGATTTCACGTATATAGATGATATCGTTACAGGGATTGAACGTCTCTTAAGTAATCCACCAAAAGGTGAGAATGGCGCCCCACATAAAGTATTTAATATCGGAAATAACAATCCAGAGAAGTTGATGACGTTTATTGGTGCATTAGAAAAGGCTCTTAGTAATGCATTAGATCGAAAAGTAGAATTTAATAAAGTCTATGAACCTATTAAGCCAGGCGACGTTCCTGCAACTTATGCATCAACAGATCTGCTTCGAGAAGCTGTTGGTTTTAAACCAGAAACCTCTATTGAAGAAGGTTTACAGAAGTTTGCTGATTGGTATGTGGACTATTATGATGTGAAGTAATTACTAAAGATAGATTTTAATTAACTTCATAACCTTTTAGAACTGTACGATGATTTTGTGAACATAGAAGGAGATGGAGGGGTCCTAATGTTTTCTGATCAACATCATATTGAAATGATTAGAGATAAACTTACTAAGGGAAATGTATCGGTAATGGTTGGAGCAGGATTCAGCTTAAACGCAAAACAACTTTCTAAGACAAAAGGTTCATTTCTTACTTGGCAAAAATTAATTGATGTATTAAAAAGTAAACTTTATGCAGATGAAGAGCAAAGAAAATACGCTTCTACCGATCCTCTTAAATTAGCTGAGGAATTTGAATTTGAGTTTGGAAGAGAAGCTTTAGAAGAATTATTAAAGCTAGCTCTCCCAGATGATAATTATATACCAGGCGAGTTACACGAAATGTTATTAACGATTCCTTGGTCTGATATATACACAACAAATTATGATACATTAATTGAAAGAACTAGGGAATTTGTATATAGCAAACACTATTCAGTTATTCAAACTGTTCAAGATATCCCCAATTCAATAAAACCAAGAATTGTAAAGTTGCATGGTAGTTTCCCTTCTCATAGACCATTTATTTTCACTGAGGAAGATTATAGGACTTATCCAACAAAGTTTTCTCCGTTTGTTAACATGGTGCAGCAAAGTATCATGGAGAACACCTTATGTCTCGTAGGCTTTTCCGGAGAAGATCCTAACTTTAAAAAATGGATAGGTTGGGTAAAAGATAACTTAGGGGATTATGCATCATCCATTTACTTTTGCGGGTTTTTAAATGAATCACAAAAAAGAAATTTAGAAAGTAAAAATATTAAAGTGATTGATTTTACGAATTTATACAATTATTCTAATCTACAAAAGAATCATGAATACGCATTAAAGTGGTTCTTTTTAGAACTATTAAAACCAGAAACATATACTCCACACAAATGGCCTGATGCTAACAATTTAAAACTGTTATCGGAATGGAAGGTCCCTAAACAAGTCAATGAAAAATTAAGCTATAATGAAAATTTCATACCAATTAGACAGGGGTTGCATGACTTATATGATTATAAGGATAATGAAGCTCAGCTTAAGGATATAAATAAAATAATGAACTATTGGAAAGAGGAGAGAGAGCGCTATCCCGATTGGTTAATAGCTCCTGAAAAAGCAAGAAATTATATTTGGTCAAACACAGATCATACTTTAATTCAATTATTAGTTGATCAAAAAGAAAAAAGTACTTTTACAGATTATGTAAATATACTGTATGAATTTACTTGGCGGTTAGAGACAGGTTTATTATCACTATCTATTCCTAGATTTAGACCACTCGCTCCCGTCATCAAAGAAATTATAGATGATTTTATAAGCAATAAAAATGATAATAAAAAGTTTGATGATTCTCTATCAATTAGTGAAAAGGATTTTGATGCTTTAGAGGATAAATTGATTCATTTATGTTTTGTACTTGTTAATTATTATAGAGAAAGTATTGCTTCAGATAAAATTCATAAAATTTTATCGAACTTTGAAACAATCATATTTAAGAACCCGGAATTTATAGCGGAATACTATTATCAACTATGCTTATTAGAAATTAGTCGATTTAATTATCCAAAAGTTAGGGACTTATTAAAAGAATGGCCATTAAATTATGATATACCGTATTGGGAAGTTAGAAGAGCCTCGATATTAATTGAACTCAAGGATTATGACCAAGTAGAAAAAATCTTACAATCTTCTTTAAATGATATACGGACAAGAAATATCCAAGGTAAAGATCTTGAATTACTTTCACAGGAAAGTTGGATTCTAAGGATATTAGCAGGTGTTAAAGGCCGTACTGATTATTCAAATTTAAATAATTATGTAGAAAGAGAAGAAATTACTAGAAAAACGAGTTGTGATGCGAATCGTATATATACAGAAGTGATTACAGGTGTAGATTGGTCATTAATTAAGCAACAGAAAAAGGAAACTGTATCCTTTGATCCAGGAATGGAAATAAAGAGCTTTTCCTTTGATAACAATTTCGATGAAACTTTTAAAAACTCTTTTCAGATAATTAAAATGGTGGAAGATACTGGACACCGCCTAAAAATTAAAAATACTGTTTTCGATAAGAATCGAATTTATGTTGCATGCAGATATATTTCTGAATATGACTTTGACCTGTCATTAAATATACTAGTGCAGTTAGAAGATATTAAATATATCAAGGCATTTTTACCCCGTGAGACAATCGCAACACTTGATAGTAAAGTAATAGAAAATTTATTTAATAATATATATAAGGCGTTGTCTTATTTAGATGGACAAAGAATAATAAATCAAATAGATCCTTTTTATGATCGACGCTTCTCTATTATGCTTGAAATTTTATCACGTTTAACTATTCGACTTAACGTGGAACAGCTAGATAAATGCCTAGATTTAGCAATAAAAATTTATAAAACTTTATCAAATAGTATCAATACACATACTTTTAGTAAAGAACTTAATAATTTATTTGGAAGAGTATTATATGCATATGATCAAAATACAATAATAAAAAAGTTAAATGAACTCTTAAAATTGCCATTAATGGACAAACACTTAGATATGGATCCATTAGACCATGTTAATATTGATCTACTAAAAATAAGCAATGTTAATTGGGAAGAAATAATTGATAAAAGTTTTGCAGATGCACTCATTTATAAATTAGAATCAGCCAACAGTGGCAGTAGACCGAATATAATGCTGCGTTTACTGATATATCATAGATTTTCTTTACTATCAGAAGAACAATTAATTACAATTGGAGCCATACTGGTAAAAAGCAATTTTAACTATACAAGAGTATATTTTCACGCAATTGTGAATAAGTTTTTAATTCACGATTCTTCATTTCAAAATCCTATCAATAAAAAAACTAGAGAGATTTTGGAGCAGGATTTTAATGCCGAGAAAAACACTTTGATTGAGATGAAGTTATTGCTAAAAGACAACGATAAATGTATTAATTTTAGTTATTTTAAAGATAGTATTCAAACGTTAATTAACAATTTGGATAAATGGTGGAATAAAAATAAAACAACATTAGATAGAACTCGGATTCTCCAGGACTTTCCTTGGATAATATACAAAAGATTTCTAAACGTTTTAATGTATGTAACTTCTGTAGATAAAAAGTTGAATAGTAAAGTTTATAATATTATAAAGGATATGGAAACAATCGATAAGCAAATAAATAGCTTATTACCTATAGCTTTATATAATGGATTAACTAGTCAAGAAAAAGCTGAGGCAGCTTTAATTGATAATTTACATTCAAATGAGGAAAAGAAGGTTTTTGACTCAATTGATGGTATTGGTCATTGGATTTATCTTACAGAGCAAAAAATGTTACCAGATTTACCAAGTGAATTAATTAGTGAATTAGTCCAAAAAGCTTTTTTACGACGTGCACCACATTTGGAACAAGCTTTAAATGTTTTAATTTATTTGAGTAAGTTCAAAGAATTTAAGTTTAGTTTTACTCAAAGTGAAAAGTTAATAGATTCACTTAATAACTTATTTATTGAAACTAATATATCTAATTTTACAGAAGATAACTTAGGTAATTTGAAAAAAAGGGAATTATTACCTATACGTGCGAGGGCTTGTGAGCTAGCAAGTGTGTTATATCAAAGAATGAAAAATGAAGATGCTGATATTCCTGAATCCATATTAGAATGGAAAAAGGAAAGCGAAAGAAGTACTACTGTACCCGAAATAAAAAAAGCATGGAAAACTAAATAAACTTGAACTTTAAAAAGAAATATTTAATAAATATATTTAACCACCAATACTATATGAGTAAATAATGATGAATATTACCATTAAACAACTATAACATAGGAGAGGATATTTGAAATGAAACTAGCCATCGCAGGGACTGGGTATGTTGGACTAGCTAATGCTGTTCTTTTAGCCCAACATCACGAGGTCATCGCTTTAGATATAGTTCAAGAAAAAGTGGATATGCTTAATAACAAGCAATCCCCTATCGTAGACAAAGACATTGAAGAATTCTTAGCAACGAAGGAATTAAATTTAAAAGCAACAACAGATCCTGAAGAAGCTTTTCAAGACGTCGAATATGTCATCATTTCCACACCAACAAACTATGATCCAAAACAAAATTACTTCGATACAAGTAGTGTTGAAACAGTGATTGAAAACGTATTAACAATCAATCCAAACGCAACAATGGTTATCAAGTCAACGATTCCTGTTGGTTATACGGAGCAAGTTAGCAAGCGATTTAATACCGAAAACATTATATTTTCTCCTGAGTTTTTGCGAGAAGGTAAGGCATTATATGATAACTTATATCCATCCCGTATTATTGTAGGCGAACAATCCGAACGTGCGAGAATTTTTGCGAATCTATTAGCTGAAGGAGCAATCAAGGAAGATATCCCAGTTCTTTTCACAGATTCTACCGAAGCAGAAGCTATTAAACTATTTGCTAATACGTATTTGGCGATGCGAGTATCCTTCTTTAATGAGTTAGATACCTATGCTGAAATGAACGGGCTTGATACAAAGCAAATCATTGAAGGTGTCGGCCATGATCCAAGAATTGGCTCACACTATAATAATCCATCGTTTGGTTATGGTGGTTATTGCCTGCCGAAAGATACGAAGCAATTGAAAGCTAACTTTAAAGACATTCCAAACAACTTAATTAATGCGATTGTGGATTCAAATGATACACGTAAGGAACATGTAGCCGATATGATCTTAAAGCGAAATCCTGAAGTCGTTGGGATTTACCGATTAACGATGAAGACAGGGTCTGATAACTTCAGACAGTCAGCTATACAGGATGTTATTGATCACATGTATGAAGCAGGAGTCAAGGTAGTGGTCTATGAACCTGTCGTAGAAGAAAATGAATTTAATGGCTTGGAAGTCATTAAAGACTTAGAAGAATTTAAGAAGACGAGTGATGTTATCGTTGCGAATCGTTTAGATGAAGAGATTAAGGATATTAGGAAGAAAGTTTATACTAGAGATTTGTTTAGTAGGGACTAATAAAAAGGCTGGATAGGATTTATTTTAAAGGGGGCTATTATGGAGAAGAGAACGACATTAAATAAAACTCTAAAACCTCACTGGGTATGGGCCATTGCGCTAGGATCAGCTATTGGTTGGGGTGCTTTTGTCCAACCGGTCGATTGGATGTCCACTGCCGGACCATTAGGTGTTATTATAGGCTTCAGTATCGGTGCGTTACTCATGATGCTGATTGCGGTTAGTTATGGATTTCTGATTCGGAGCTTCCCTGTATCTGGCGGAGAATTCGCCTATGCTTACATTAGTTTAGGACGAACACATGCATTTATTGGCGGGTGGTTTCTTACTCTAGGATATATTTGCATTGTTGCCCTCAATGCATCAGCCTTTGCCCTTATGATTAAATATGTCTTTCCACTAGTGATAGAAAACTTTTATCTATATTCTATTGCTGGTTGGGAAGTCTATGGCATGGAAATCATTATTGCTACATTAGCTTTAGTTATCTTCGGATACTTAAATATCAAGGGGACAGGTTTAACGGGTCAAATGCAGTTTGTTTTTGCCATCGTAATGGTCGTAGGCGTTGTTATTTTAACAATAGCAGTAGGTGTGCAACCGGGGGCAGGTCTGTCGAACGTGCAACCACTTTTTCCGAGCAACACAACGGCATTTGCAGCAATTATCTCTATTGTAGCTATTGCACCTTGGGCATTTGTTGGCTTTGATGCTGTTCCACAAGCAGCGGAAGAGTTTGACTTTCC
>Ga0079226_10001209_pt1 | contig 19680 bp, 16 predicted proteins | sample Poulit2014_FD_76345 | JGI IMG/M metagenome (GOLD analysis project Ga0079226, IMG submission 76345) | Agricultural soil microbial communities from Georgia to study Nitrogen management - Poultry litter 2014 | ecosystem: Environmental > Terrestrial > Soil > Agricultural land | place: USA: Georgia... | reverse complement strand
TTGTTCAGAAAATACTTCGATTGGTTTTTGGTTTATTTTAAAAATCTCTTCATTATCACGTCCATAAATTTCTGCTATGGTGAACGATTCAACAAATTCGCCATTCGCAGCAAAGGTACGATATCCTTCCGCTAAATTAATTGGTGTCAAACCTTCTGTTAAACCACCTAAAGCAATATTAAGTTCTTTATCAGGAATATTCATATTCATTTTCTTTAAATATGATTTCGATTTTTTAACACCAATTTCATTTAATAGCCAAACAGATGTGACGTTTTTCGATTTAACAATTGCTTCATATAAAGAAACGTTACCCTCATAGTTATCATCATAATTTTTAGGTGTCCAACCTGACCAATCTTTTTTCTCATCAGGCAACATCGTATATGGGTCATAGTCTCCTGTCATTAAAGCTGGTCCAAATACTGCAAGTGGCTTTAATGTAGAACCAGGCTGTCTTTTTGTATTTAACAGATTCTGTTCCGCTATTTCAAATTGACGTCCACCCAAAGCTGCAACGATACCACCTGTTTGCTGGTCCATCATGACGAATGCGCCCTCTGTTCCTTCAGTATTTCCCGGGAAATATTCCCCTTCTTGAAAGTTATCGTAAGCAATCTCTTGGAATTCTTCTTTTAAAGGCGTCATTATTTGATAACCACCTTTTTTTAATTCATCCATCGATAAACCATGTTTATTATGAGCTTCTTTTAAAGCTTGATCGACATAGGATTGATTCGGTTTATTTGATTCTTTTTCAGCTAACTGAATGTCAATATCTGATTGCTGCGCTTCCTTCATTTCTGTTTCTGTTATATTATCACTTTCATACATAACTTTTAAAACTAAGTTTCTTCTTTCCTTAGCTTTTTCAGGATGCTCAATAGGAGAATAGCCATTAGGCGCATTAACGATACCTGCAAGAAGAGCACTCTCGGATAAAGTTAATTCTGAAGCTGGTTTTTGATAAAACTCTTGTGATATAGCCTCTATTCCATATTTTCCTCGTCCAAAATAAATCACGTTAATATACATTTCCAGAATTTCATCTTTTGTAAATTCTCGTTCTAAGTAGAGTGCAACCATAACTTCTTTTGTTTTTCTCAACCATGTTTTGTCATTTGATAAAAACATATTTTTAGCTAGTTGCTGTGTAATAGTACTTGCACCTTCGACCTTACTTCTAGCTATCACATCTTTATAAACAGCACGCATAATAGCTCGAAAATCCACTCCCGTGTGCTCATAAAAGCGTCTGTCTTCAATCGCGACAAACGAATCTTTTAATTCATCCGGCATCTCGTCTAGACTAATCGGCAAGCGATATTCATCATAAATTTCCCAAATAACATCTCCATCTGCCGATTCAATCGTTGTGGGACTTGATAATATCAAATCTTCTTCGTCTACAATTAACTTTCCACCATATAAAATAATAGTATAGGCAATAAGGGCAAGTAAAAATGTTAAGCCTACTGTTATAAGACCTGTTTTAATTTTCATTTTATTAGATTTATAATGACGGTCAGATCGCCATTGTCTATCTATTGTGGCATCATTCATCTCTTCATTACTATCTTGATTTATATCTTGATGTATATTTTTATTTTTATCTTCTTGATTAGAATCTTTCATCTTTTCACCTCTGATAACTAAAAGCTTAACATTACTGATTCTTATTATACCTGATTTTTGCTTTTTTATAACAGCTTTTTCGTTTATACTAAAGATATAATGAAAATAGGAGGGTAATTATTATGTTTGCTCATATGACAACAGGTTCATTAAGCTTCTTACAAAAATTAATGGATAAACATTCTTCAATTGATTACTTTTTTATGCAACAAGGGTTAAATACCTCAGCTTATTATGAATCTAATAGTAAAAAATCACTTTTTTCTACAAGAAGATCATATGAAATCATTTCAACAACCGGCGAGTTTATTGATCATGGGTATATCACTTTAGATAATATTCCAGTCACTGATGATAGCGTAAAAAGCTTTGAAGCACAATTCAAGGATAATCATCTACCAGCTTTTTCTATGCCTGGATTTGTTGCTTACCGTTTATTAAAACCTATCAAGGGTAATACCTATACTTTACTGTATGCTTGGGAAAGTGAAATGTATTATAAGTATTGGAAAGAATCCGATGAATATGAAATATTTTTAGAAAAAACCAAAACACGTTTACCTGCCTATTTCGCAGATCGTCCTTTTACTCAAACTTATACAATTACTGAAAAAGATTCTGAATAAACAAAAGCACAAGCAACAAGTTGAACCATTCTCCACTTGTCTACTTGTGCTCACTTTTATTTTTCTAAAACGTTCTCTTCAAAATACTTTCTATATTGAGGTTCTTCGGCAGCCCCTTCAAACCTTGTCACTTCTTCACCATTCTCATAATGTATAATTGTAGGTGTACCTTCTATACCAAAATCACTCATATCACCCTCATACTCTAATGTATTTAACTTTTTCATATCAATGTCTAATTCATCAACCAATGGAACAACAATTGGCGTTGATTTGATACAGTGAATACAAGTTGGACTATAGAAATACACTGTCATATCCTCTTTATTTTTAAGTGCTCTATCCAAGTCAGTAGGTAAAATAATATTTTGATAAAGCGGATCATCGAGTTGATCGATTGTTTCTTGCTGGAGAGCTTTATCACCATATGGATTATCTCCGTTTGCTGTTTTATTATCATTTTTAACATTATTTATAACAATTAATGCAACAAATAACACTACAATGATACCTATAATTATAATCATTTTATTTCTCATTTATTAAAAAGCCTCCTAATTTAAAATATCATGTTCTTTATTTTACATGATATAAAAAAATACTTCAATTTAACGCTTATATAAAAAATAGCTCAGTAAAAAAATAATCAAAAAAGCGGTACCTGCTAAAAAGGGAATAGTTATAAATCCAAAGTAATTTACATATTGTAAATTACATGGCACATCTCCACAAAAACCATCCGCATCTTGAAAAAAAGATGCTTTTTGTAATCCATAATGATAAATAGAGACTAATAAACCAATGCCACTTAATATGACTCCTGGAATGGCAATACTTAGATTACGCTTAACTAAAGCTACACCAAAAATAATAACAAGTGGGTACATGAAGATTCTTTGTATCCAACATAGTTCACAGGGTACGTAGCCTACAAATTCTGAATAATACAGACTCCCTACAACCGCCATTACACTTGTTCCCCACATAATTAACAATATATTTTCTTTTTGTTTTGATAAATTCATCTTTTGTCACCTTATTCATTTTTAATTAATAATTTAATTATAACATTTAAAACTTCTTTTTCTACTATGCAAATTTTTAGATATATTACATCATAAAAAAACACTCTCAAATTAGAGTTCTAATCTAAATTTAAGAGTGATTTTCAAATCTTATTGCTTAACTGGACGATTTTTTAAAGCTTGTTCTACAATACCAACTTCACTTGCATTAGCTTCAAGTAATGGTAAACGAAGGCCACCTACATTTACACCAATCATATTTAATCCTGCTTTTAATGCTGTAGGACTTGGCGCAATAAACATCGCTTTAAAGAATGGTAATAACTCTTGATGTAATTCGCTTGCTTCTTTTATTTCACCAGCTTTGAAATGATTAATCATTTCTTGCATTTCATTTCCTACAATATGTCCAGCAACTGAAACAACACCAACTCCACCAATTGCCATCACAGGTAAAGTAAGCGAATCATCACCACTGTACAATTTAAAATCATCTGGTGTTTCGCGAATAATATGAGCCATTTGTTCTAAATCACCGCTTGCTTCTTTTGCATATTTAATATTATCAATTTCTGCTAAACGGATGGTTGTTTCTGCATCAAGATTGCAACCACTTCTTCCAGGAATATTATAGAGCATAACTGGTAATGTCGTTTCTGCAGCTATTGCTTTAAAATGCTCATATAAACCTGCTTGAGATGGTTTGTTGTAATAAGGAATAACTAGCATAATTCCATCAACACCAAGTGCCTCCGCTTGTTTTGTTAAACTAATTGATTCACTTGTATTATTACTACCTGTTCCAGCAAGAACAGGTATACGTCCATTAACATACTTAACAACATGTTCAAATAAAGCTAACTTTTCATCTACTGATAACGTAGGGCTTTCACCTGTTGTACCTGCCACAACAACTGCATCTGTTCCATTCTCAATCAAATGATCTAATAAGAGACTTGTTTTTTCAAAATCAATTTCATTCTCTTGATTGAATGGAGTTACCATAGCTGTGAGTAATTGACCTAATTCCATTATATCCACACCCTTTAATGATATTTACTAACATTAGATAAGGCTATTTCAAACTTAGACGAAAAAAAAGCAACAACGAGAGCTCGTTGTTGCATAGAAATCATCCTAGAAAATGATCCTTCTCTGCATAAGATAGCCCTCCATATAGTTACCTATATGACAGTTGAATATTTATTAAATAGACAACCAACTTTAAATGTGTGATCATTTAAAACTTCGGCAAATACTCCTTTTAATAATCATCATTAGAAATCACATTCTTCTAATTATTTACTTTTAGTCTTTGCGCCTCCGTATTCACGCCTAGTGAATTTAGAATACGTATTTAGTTAAACTTCAACATAACATATTTATATTCATTTTACAATATATTTAATCGCTTTTATCTAAAAGGTTTGCTTGTTAATTTTTAAATAAAAACTAATAAACAGTAAACCGATTATATAACCCCCTAATATGTCTGTAAAATAATGGACATTTAAAGCTATTCTTGAGTACCCAATGAGTAGTAATAGCATGGCACTAAAAATAATAAGCAAGTTTCTTTTATACCTTCTTTTGATTAGCTTGGTTAAATAAAACAAAAACAAACCATAACATACAGTTGATATCATAGCGTGACCAGATGGAAAACTAAAACCTGTCCCATGAACCGCTTCAATAATCGAAGGACGTTCTCGCTTAATAAGATGCTTAATCAACGTATTCAAGAGTGAACTTAATAATGTTCCACTTAAAAAGATTAAACTTGGTTGTAATTTTTTAAATTTTAAGTATAAATACGCGGATCCTATAATAACAAATGGCACAAGCACATTGCGAGAACCCATAAACGACAAATAATAAAAGAATTGGTAAAGAATTATATCCTTCTCTAATTTTAATGTCATTATTGTTTGGTCTAGTGAGTTATCTGGAAATAAAATAATGTATCCAGCAATAATTATGGCGCTTATAAAGAGAACCGATAACCATTTTCTATTCATAAAATCTTCCTCACATTTTTAAAATTTTATTTGATAAGTTAATTATATAGTATGATACAATTAATTACATATACTGAGGAGGTATTAAATGCTTAAACAAATTCAAACTTTAATCGATGAAAATTACGAAGAAATGATTTCAATCAGACGTTACTTACATCAGAATCCTGAGCTATCTAATCAAGAATATAAAACAGCAAAATATATCGCTGATTTTTATACGGACTTAGGAATTCCATATGAAAAAAATGTAGGTGGTAATGGAGTTGTCGCAACTTTAAAAGGTGGCAAGCCAGGTAAAACAGTTGCTTTACGTGCTGATTTTGATGCTTTACCCATCCAAGATGAAAAAGATGTTCCTTATAAATCACAAGTTCCTGGCGTAATGCATGCTTGTGGTCATGATGCACATACAGCAAGCTTACTTGTATTAGCTAAAGTAGTAAATGAATTTCAAGCTGATTTACCTGGTACAATAGTTTTTGTTCATCAACATGCTGAGGAGACGCCTCCTGGTGGGGCTAAACCTATCACCGAGACTGGTATCCTAGATAATATCGACGCTATCTATGGTAACCATTTCTGGTCGTTAACTGATGTAGGTAAAGTAGAAACAAGAGCGGGAGGTTTCATGGCGGGAGCGGATGCGTTTAATATTCAAATTAAAGGCGCCGGTGGACATGGCGCATATCCACATCAAACAAAAGACTCAATCGTCATCGGAGCTAATCTAGTGACACAGTTACAAACAATTATTAGCAGAAAACTAAATCCCATACAAACAGCTGTCTTAACAGTTGGTCAGTTTAATTCAGGTACAGCTTTTAATATTATAGCTGATCAAGCTGAATTGATTGGAACAGTTCGCTATTTCGACCTTGATGTGCAAACACAAATTATCAAAGAAATGCAACAACTCATTGATGGCATTGAAAAAATAAACAATATAGAAATTAATTTTGATTATCAAAAAGGGCACCCTCCTGTGATTAATCATGAATTAGAGACTAATAATGTGTTCGCAGCTGCTAAACATATACCTGAAGTTAATGAAGCATGTGAATCCTTGCCTCAAATGGCAGCAGAAGACTTCTCATATTACTTACAACATAAACCAGGTGCATTCTTTTTCACTGGAGCTAAGAAAGAAGATAATGTTTATCCACATCATCATCCAATGTTTGATATTGATGAGCAAGCTTTACCTATTGCGGCAAAAGTTTTGATTGGTGCTTATTTTGAAACACAGAATAACGAGTAAAAAAATAACCTCATTAAATTGAGGTTATTTTTTTAATCTTTCATAAGTTTATTTTTAACAAAATAGTTATTGAATAAATAGGTGAACAGTATCCCGCCAACCAGCATGAATATAAAGCCTTGCATATCTAATAACACAATAAAGATTAAACTATATATAATCGTTTGAACAACTGTTAATTTAACCAGAAACTTTAAGAATTCTACTCGCCGGTTTTTTTCTGGTACAGGGTATAAATCTAACCACATATTCATTCGGTGATGATGATATAAAGTAACAAGTTGAAAATTACTCATATAAAGAAATAACACACCCATAATCACTTTCAATATATCACTTGGAACAAAGTAGATAACAATACTACCTAAAACAACTAATCTTATATACATACTGATATAATCATTGCTTCTAATGAATGTTAATCTATCTAAATAAGCAAAGCTTTTTGCTTGTATAAATGGCACTCTCACTTCAATTAATTTTGTAAGTAATTTTCTATGTTTTACTTTAGCTTTGAGATGGGGCACTTCAACGAACATACTTGCCATGCGGTAAAATAAATGCATGCGGTTCAAATCTTTTTCTACAAGCACATCCCAAGCGAGTCCTGATTGTTTTTTAGACAAGCGATATTCGTATAATGCTATTAAACTAAATAAAATTAAGAATACTGCTAAAACGATAAACGATTTCAAAATTAAACTAATAAATATTCCAGTACTTAAACAAAACCTTATAAACGTATCAACACGACGAATGCTTACTTGTCTTATTTTTAACATCCACCAACTAAGCGTCATATTAATATATTTTAAAACCAACATAATAACTAAGATAAGTAGAAAACCTTTACCGCTTCGGTCTGGGTATGCATTTGAATACATTGGACCAAATGCAGCTGCAACAAGAAGAATAAGGTATAACTGAATAACAAAGCTATATATTTTAGCTCGTTTAAAATAAGGGTTTAGCTTATTTTCTGCAACTGTTAAAAAAACTAAATCTGGTTCTTTTAAAAAAGTTTGTATTGGTGTCAAAGTTACCACAAAACCAAAAGCTATTCCGATAATATAAGCGAATGGAAACTCATCAGGTAATGTGCTTAACCATTGTTGATAATAAACAGCCATAACCGAAATTAAAAACAAAAGTGCGATTGTTGTATGACCATTTAGAATGTAACGAAGATAGCGACTTAATGTTTTAATATGTTCATTAAATCTTTGTTTAAATAAACCTTCAGCATCAAACATTCTCTTCTTCCTTTGTTAGTTGAATATAAAGGTCATCTAAACTTGCCCCACGCATATCAAATTCTTCTCGTAATTCTTCCATATTACCTATCGCACGTATTTTACCATCATGAATAATTATAAAACGATCACAATACTTTTCTGCTGTAGCAAGTATATGTGTAGACATTAAAATACCTGAACCTTCCGCTTTCATTTCTTCCATTAACTCTAAATATGATTGAATACCCAATGGGTCAAGCCCGACAAATGGTTCATCAACAATATATAGTTCTGGTTCAATTAAAAAAGCACACATAATCATTACTTTTTGGCGCATCCCTTTTGAAAAATTAACCGGGAACCAATGTAACTGTCTTTCTAATCTAAATTCTTTAAGTAAATGTGGTAAACGTTCTTCCAATAGTTCTTCTGTTAAACCATAAGCCATTGCTGTTAATTTTAAATGTTCATATAAAGTAAGCTCATCATATAATATGGGTTGTTCAGGAATATACGCCATTTGATTTCTATAAACAGAGGGATCATCTAAAAACGTTTTTCCATTAATTCTAATTTCGCCTTTTCTTGCTTGCATTAAACCTATCACATGCTTAATTGTTGTGCTCTTTCCTGCTCCATTCAAACCGATTAAACCGACAATCTCTTTTCTATTTATATCAAAAGATAAATCATGAATAACATCTCTATGTGTGTACCCACCTGTTAGATGGTCAACTTCTAATAATTTACTCATTATGGACTCCTCCTTGCATTCTTTATTTTAACATTTATTTTTCCATTTGTAAGCGAAGAAATTATCTTGCGCTTTGAAGAATACAATTTAAGGCTTATAATTTTATTGATGATTTTTTTCAAATACAGTTTTTCCGGCAACGATCGTCTTTACAACGTTAGCATTTAATAAATCTTCAGATGTGCCCTCAAATAAATCACGGTCAAAAACAGTAAAATCTGCTTCATAATTCTGTTTTATCAAACCTCGTTCATGCTCTTTGCAAATTGCTTGTGCACTTCCAAGTGTATACATTTGGATTGCTTTAAAGCGAGAAATCTTTTGTTCAGGAGTGTAACTTTCTGTAGAATGTTGATTTTTTCGTTCAATCGCTGCATAAATTGTCTCCAAAGGATCGATACTTTCTATCGGCGCATCTGTCCCAGCAGCACAATAGATTCCTGATTCAAGCAACGTCTTCCAAGCATAAGTATAATTTAGACGTTCTTTACCAATCTTGTTAACAATCCACGGAAAGTCTGATGTGACAAACGCTGGTTGTACATCAATAACGACTGGTAAATCTACAATCCTATCTATTAAGTCTTCTCTCAGTATCGAACAATGAATAAGTCGATCGCGTTTGCCCGGCTTAACGGGATGCTTTTCAATAATCCGTATAGCTTGCTCTGCTGCTGCGTCTCCAATGACATGAATAGCAACTGCTGCATCATTTTCTCTAGCTAGTTTAACCATTTCAGTTACTTCTTCATCTGTATGAACAAATAATCCTTTGTTTTTTTCATTATCAGAATAAGGTGCTTTTAAAGCCGCTGTAGAAGAACCTAATGAACCGTCTAAAAACAGCTTCATTGCACCTTCTTCAAGAAAGCTAGCTTGGTAAGGTAATTTTTTATTTATCATCTTATCAAAAACAGTATGGCGACGTAATAAATTGACTTTAAAATGTTCTTTTTCACCAATCACGTCACGGTAAGCAGTGAATGGGTTCATAAATTCACCAAAAGAATGCATATCGTCAGTATGGCCACCAGTTAATCCATAAGATAGCATCTGATCAATTGCTAGATTTAACACTTTTTTTAAATATGTAATATAAGTTTCGCCTTCTTTAGGTAATGTATCTGTTATAAGGTCCATTGCCTGTTCATAAAAAAGTCCTGACAATTCTCCATTATTATCTCGCCCTATTTCCCCACCTGATGGAGACTCGCTTTCAATTGTAATGCCACTTGCTTCAATTGCTGATGAATTAACTAATATAGAGTGACGACATACACGTGTGAGTAAAATAGGTTCCTTTCGAATTTCATTAAGTTCTTCGATTGTTGGGATTTTTTTATCAACGAAATTATTTTCATTCCACCCCTCACCAACTAACCATTGATCTGGTGGTGTTACTTTTGCTGCTTCTTTTATCATTTCTAACATAACTTGTGAAGATGTTGCTTCTGATAAATCAAGACGCACTAACTTCTCACCTTGAGACATTATATGTAAATGGCTATCTACAAATCCAGGATACATGACAGCTCCATGTAAATTGCAATGTTTTTCTGCAGAGTTCGCAAGGTCTTCATAAAAGCCTGTTGCTATAATTTTATCATCTTTAACAAGAACTGCTTCAACAGTCTCCTCTTCTTTTTCCATTGTGTAGATTTTTCCACCATACCAGAGAGTATACATAGTTTTCTCCTCCAATTATTTGATTACTTTATATAATTTATTAAATAAAAAAGAAAATAAGATCCTGTTTTTTAAAAAAATATATAACGATATTTAGATGTATTGTAATTTCATTCTTCTACATTATAGAATCGCTATCAGAATGAAATCGGTTGAATTATCTGAATATCCAAAATATCCTAATTAATTACTTTCTACTATGCCACGGTTGACAGTCTATAGCAAACTAGACTCATTGCAACACCCTTAAAAATATTTATCTATATAACTTGGTTTCTAAATCTTGCGCTATTCTTAAATAATTATACTAACGCTTACTAATGCTGATATACTTGTTAAACGTTTTATGATAAACTTAAAATGTAAACAAATTTTTACTAAGGAGATGTTACTAATGAAACATGATGACTGCCTTTTTTGTAAAATAATTGATGGCGAATTACCATCAGCAAAAGTATATGAAGATGACCATGTCTATGCATTTATGGATATTAGTCAAGTGACAAAAGGACATACCCTTGTCATACCAAAAAAACATACACCAAATATCTACGAAACTGATGAAAATACTGCTAAAGAATTTTTTGGGCGTATTCCAAAAGTTGCTAATGCAATAAAAAAAGCTTTTAACCCTGTTGGCTTAAATATTTTAAATAATAATGATATCTTAGCCGGCCAAACAGTTTTTCATCTTCATTTACATCTCATACCGCGTTATGATAAAAATGATGGTTTCGACTATCACTGGCAAATGAATCGTGATGAATATTCACAAGAAGAATTAAATGGCCTCGCACAAAAAATAAACAAAGAGATTGAATGACAATCAATTTTTCTTCATGTAAAATAAATATAAAATTATTTAAAGGAGTGTGCAATATATGTCAAAAGGAAAATCAATCCTACTCGGTATCCTTGTAGGTTCTACAGCAAGTGCAGTAGCAACATTATTAACAACACCTTCTTCTGGTAAAGATGTACGCGTGCGTATCAAGGATCAAAGCTTTGAATGGAAGAATTCAATTGATGAAATAATCCAAGAAGGTTTAAATTTAAAAGACCAAATTGCTAAAACTTCTAAAGAAGGTGCCGCTTTAATTAATGACCTAACTCAAGAGATGAAAACATCGATTGAAGAATGGAAGATAGCGATAGAACCGAACCAAGATAATATACATGATTATTTAGAACAGATTGAAGCAAGCATTAAAAACTTAGAAACAAAACTTACAGAACAAGATGCTAAGAAATAAAGTTTGACCTACCTGACTTTTATTCAGGTAGGTTTACTTTTTTTTACACTATTTTTCCACATCTTTTATTCACATAATCGTTTATCTATTGCATTAGATGTGATATCATTTCCAATGAACAAGTTAAATATAGTACATAAATAGGAGTGTTTATAAGTTGAAAAAAATAATTTTTACTGCTTTATTAGCATTTGGTTTATTAAGCCTTGCCGCATGTGGTGGGGGAGATTCTGAAGTAGTTGTGAAAACTGACGCAGGTGATGTAACGAAAGATGAGTTCTATCAAGAACTAAAAACTAAGTATGGTGATGAAGTCTTAACAGAACTTGTTACTATGACTGTTCTTGCAGATAAATATGAAGTTAGTGACGAAGAAATTGATGCAGAACTTGATAGTATTAAAGAGCAAGTAGGAGACGATTTCGAACAAACTTTAGCTGCACAAAATCTAACTGAAGAAGATTTGCGTGCTGATATTGAAAATGGTTTATTACAAGAAGCTGCGATGACTGAAGATATTGAAGTATCAGATGAAGAGGTTAAAAACCACTTTGATCGTCTAGGTTATCAAATCGAAGCTCAACATATCTTACTAACGGATGAAGATTTAGCTAAAGAAGTTGCTAAAAAAGCTCAAGACGGAGACGATTTTGCTAAGTTAGCTGAAAAGTATTCGACTGATGAAGAGAATGCTAATGAAGGCGGAGAATTACCTGCTTTCGGTGTAGGTGAAATGACTCCTGAATTTGAAGATGCTGCTTTTGACATGAAAGAAGGCGAAATTAGCGATCCGATTCAGAGTGACTTTGGTTTCCATATTATTAAATTAAATAAAAAAGAAGAAACTGATGAAGACATCGGTAAATTAGAAGACCAAGAAGATCAAATCCGTCGTGATATTGCAGCGACTAAAATTGATCAAGCACAAGCAATGGAAAAAATCAGCAAAATGATGGAAGATGCAGGCATTGAAGTTAAAGACAAAGAATTCGAAGGTCTGTTTGATGCCCCTGAAGCGCCAGAAGCGCCAGAAGCACCAGCAGAATAATTAAATAATGTTTTTAATATAAAAAGGATATCCGCAAGTTAGTGTGGAAAGAAAAACACTGTCTTCCTTCGTAAATCAAATATACTCGCTTCCCGCAGGTGTCTTGCATATTTGATTTGCTAAGATGTACTGTTATCTTAAATTTCCACATTATAATCCGAATACCCTATAAAAAGAGGTAGTTCATAATGAACTACCTCTTTTTTATTCTTTTTCAAAGGTTGGTTTATAAAATGATCGATTTTCTAAAGCAAAAACTCTTTCTGTAAACTCGCCTGGTTCTACATGGGTTAGAGCACGATCTAGCATATTCATTTTTGCATCAATAATATCAATGAAATGCAATATTTCTGCCTCTCTTATCATTGGAGGTTTAGGACTTCCCCACTCTGCTTTACCATGATGGCTTAAAACAATATGTTGTAAAACGACTACTTCTTCCCCATCAATTTTAAGTTCTTCTGCGACATCTTCAATTTCTGAAACCATAATTGAAATATGTCCTAGTAACGTACCTTCAACTGTGTAACTTGTTGAAACAGCACCTGAAAGCTCATGAATCTTGCCTATATCGTGTAAAATAACACCTGCGTATAATAAATCCTTATTAATTGTTGGATAAAGTATACATAACTGTTTAGCTATTTTTAGCATACTAATAATATGATGAGCAAGCCCTGATACATAAGCATGGTGATTCTTAGAAGCTGCAGGATAAATATATAATTCTTCTTCATATTTCTTTATAAACGCTCTAACAATTCGTTGTATATTTGGGTTCTCCATTTCAAAAATAAATTCAGTCATTGATGCCTTTAGTTCTTCAATTTCGACTGGAGCGGTTTCTAAAAAGTCAGATACCCGAACATTATCAGAAGTTGTGGCTATACGTATTGATTTTATTCTAAACTGGGCCCGGCCCCTAAACTCATTAATCGTTCCAGATAATTTAACAGCCTTTTCAGGAAGATACATTTCTTCATCTTCAGGTGTCGCTCCCCATAGTTTTGCATCAATTTCACCAGTTTTATCTCTAAAAATAAGCGTTAAAAATGGTTTGCCATTACTAGCAATTCCTTTTCTAACATCTTTAATTAACATAAATCCTTCAAAAGTATCATTAATTTTATAATCCATAATCCCTTTTGTCATTTTAGAACCTCCTTCTTTATTAAGTTTATCACATTTTAGCACCTGACAAATAATGAATCTCTACATCTGTTAATTCAAGTAAATGTTTTTTACATGTAAAAAGAACCACTTGTTGTTCTTTTGTTATTTCTTCTAATAATCTCATCACAGCTTGCTCTCTCTTATGATCAAAATGAACAAATGCATCATCGATAATAAACGGCACAGAATATTTTTCACTCATCACTGTACTAATAGCTATTCGTAAGGATACGTATAATTGATCGATTGTCCCCTGTGATAATTGATTAATCGTAAAGCGAGTATGAAGATTAGTCTCAACAGAAAAAGTCTTATTCTTTTCAGGTGGAAAAATCGCTACATATTTACTTTTAGTTATTATCTCAAAATAATAAGATGCTTTTTCAATGACATCTTTCATATACTTTTGGTGGAATGACCTTTTCGTTTGTTCGAGCGTATCTGTAGCGAGTTTCATAGCTGACCACTCAAAAGCTAATTCTTTTGCTCTAGCTTTTTTATAAGACATCTTATGTAAAACATCTGAGTATTCTTCTGTTTCTTCCATTTGTTTTATTTCGGCATCTAATGTTGCAATTTTTTCGCGTATATTATTAATTTCTTCATCTGCTTTTTTTATTTGTTCTTTATATTTATCAATTTTTTGATTTAAATCATATTCATCTTGATTGATTGTCAGCAGATAATCGAGAACTTCAATGTCGAAACTCATTTTTAATTGATTATAATAACTTTCTATTTGTTCTTTCAAACGCTTTTTTTTCTCTGAATTGTAATAAGTTCGGTGAAATGATTCTTCATTTTCTACAGAGGCTAATTTAAACAGAGTTGATATTTCAGCTTGATAATAATTAATTTTTTCAGTCAGTAATGCTTTTTCCTCTGTTAATTCTTCGATTATTTTTTCGTAGTTATTTATTAACTGTTCCGCCTTGTTATGAGCATCTACTTGTGAAGTGAGCTCTTCATAAGTAGTTAATGATAATCTATCTAATATTCTCGAAAGTTTCTGCTCATAAATGGTCAACTCTCCAATGATTTGCTTGTTCTTTAATTCTTTTTCGTCTTGAAAACTTTCTACTTCTTTTAATTTTTTTAGAGTTATTAAGAGTTCTGGCCAATGAATTGGCTCAATATTTTCTAGAAACTCATATTCTTTTTGCTCATTTATTACTCTCTGCTTAAATATATCTTCTCTCTGAGTAAACATTTCAAACCGTTCACTAATTTGAAGTTCTTCTCGGTTGATCTTTTGTTGGTCATTTTCTAAGTATTTTAATTGGATAAGATAATCATCTTGTTTGTCTACCTGATTTTTCATTTGAATATACTCACTTTTTGTTATGTTACTACTTTGATTACTAACAAGTGAGTCGATTAAATTTTGATTTTTCATTTCAAAATAATTTATAACATAATATAAAACAAATAAAATAATACCTGAAACAATCGTCCCGATAACAAAAAATAGATTGGTTGTTATAATTGATAATACAATTAGAATAGCTAACAAACTAATTCCACCAAATAAGACTTTTTTCTTTATACTTTCATTTTCTTTATGGGAATTTAATTCATTTACTTGTTGTGTCGTATGAGAATAATTAAATAAATGTTCTTTTAATTTATCAAGTTCTGAGGTAGCTAATAATTTTTGTTTCAATTGATTTATATTTGTTTGAATCGTTTCTAATTCACCCTCTAATAACAACCGTTCAGCTTCTATCTCTTTTTTTATTTGGTTTAATTGATAGGCTTCTTCTTCGAGTGTTTGCCATGTTTTGGTCAAATAATAAGGTAAATTTAAGTTTTTTAAGGTTGTTATATTCAAGGGAATGGCTAAATCGTTTAAAGTTATATTGATTTCTGAAACTGATTTCTCGATATTTTTAGTTAACTCATCTGATGTTGCTAGTTGATTTTTATAGTCATTTCTTTCTTTTAAAAGCTCGTTTGCTAATTTATAAGTATCGTCTGCAAGAATCGACTTTTTCAATTCATTTAAATCATTTTGATAAGTTGAAATGTTTTTTTCGATGTTAGCTTGATTGCTTAATAATGGAACAAGCGCTTCTTTATTTTTTTCTAATCGGTCAATTCCTGATTCAGGGAACTCTATCTTTTCTGGTAGTTTTTTTAATTCTTCTTTTGATTGTTTTAAATCATTTATAGTTGGGAGCAAGTGTAATTGTTTCTTGTACTGGTCTAACTGATGACGTGCTTCTCTTATATCTTTCAAATAGCTTTCTAATTTTTCTTTTCCTGCCTGCTGTTCTGATTTTAATTTTGCATAAAGACTTTCTTGATTTTTTAATTTTCGTTCAATGATAGCAAGCTCATCCAATTTTTGTAGTTCTTGATTAAGTGATGGTATTCTGCCTGCTTTTTTAAATATTTTACCTGTTTCGCGTTCAATATTTCGTTCAGCTATCTCAATATTCGTCGCTCCGGCTAGACCTACATTAAACAAGATATTACCAAACTCTTGTTCAGTAATATTTCTAATATGCAAGAGATCAATTGCTGAAAAAGAGTAAATCGACATGAACGTTTGTTTTGTTAAACCTTTTAAATAATGAGCGAGCACCTCTTCTTTATGTGATGTTTCCTGATTAGAATAGATAGTTAGTGAATCGCTCGTTCTTTCAATTGTTACTTCCTCTTTTTGTTCATCTAAAAAAGTTAAAATTCCACCAAATTTACCACTTTCAATTGGTTGATAAAATGTTTGTTCTTTAGAAGTTAAACCAAAAAGAATGAACATAATAAATTGCTGTAATGTCGTCTTTCCAGATTCATTTTCTCCATAAATCACATTTAATTCTGTTTGGTTAAAAACAACCTCTTTATCTACCCACTTACCAAATCCATATATATTAGCTCGAGTAAATTTCATTTAACCTCACCTCGGTTATAAAATTCTAAGGTGAGAATCTCTTCTGCTCTCTGCTTTAACTCTTCATTATTTATTTCATATATTTCAGGATACTTTCTTACTTGTGGGTGTGTGAGCAGATCATTCATTGATTCTTCTATACCTGACTCTTCTAAGTGAGTCAATAATTGATCAAAAAAGTAATTATTTTCAAAAAAAGTACCAGTATTTAAATTGATTTTATATTTATAAATATAGCTTGTTTGAAGATCATTAATAAGTTGAATTAACTCTGTTAATCTTTCAGTTTTTTCCCATTCAGTTATTTCGTCAGTTTGGCTATTAATCGTAAGGTGAACCAGTTCTAATTCATCTTGAGACAACATACTATTAATTTTCTCTTTAAATTGGTGCAGACTTTCTTCTTCAGTCAATTCAATAGTCAATGTTCTGAATTGGATTGCTCCTAAACGTAAAAATTCAAAATTAGTTTCTTCTTTAGTTAAATGGACTAAATAACATCCCTTTTCTCCCGCTTCATTCCGGTGACGTCCTTGAATATTCCCTGGGTAAACGATTGGTGGGTCTTCTGATAATATTTCACGTTTATGGATGTGTCCAAGAGCCCAGTAATCAAATGGCTGATTTTTTAGTTCTGAAAGTTTAAAAGGTGCATAATTAGCATGTCCATGGGCGCTATCTGCTGAACCATGTAACGTTGCGATATGATAATTTACTTCAGCAGGATTCACTAACGTATAATCTTTAATTTTGTCTTCATTAACTGCTCTTGTCTCATAACTAAATCCATATATATTAACGAGGGGTTTGTTTTCTTTATAATGCGTAAAGTAAGTCACTTGCTCATCTGGGTAGACGCATACGTTTTCAGGATATTCAATTGGATAAAGATTACCTTGAATGAAATCATGGTTTCCGTAACTTAAATACACATTAATTCCATATGTGTTTAATTTCTCAAAGGCTGTTTTTAATTTAATTTGTGCTTTTAAACTTTGTTCATTATTATCGAACAAGTCGCCTACCAATAACACAAAATCTACTTCATGTTTAATTGCTTCATCTACTAAATTATCTAATGCTATGAATGTACTTTCTTTTACTTTTTCAAATAGTTTTTCATCAAGATCACTTAATCCGATAAATGGACTATCTAGATGAAGATCTGCTGCATGGATAAATTTAATACCTTTAGACATCTACTCGCCCACCTTTTAATCATACTTTTATTTATCCTATCACGGAATATTAATGCGAGCAAACGTTTGCCTCCACTTCAAAAAAGTACCTCTTAAAGTTAAATTTAAATTAACTTTAAGAGGTATAGATTAATTTTTGTATATTCGGGAATAGTCTGCTATATATTATCCGTGTGCTCTAATTTTCTTCTTTTTTTGATAGATTAAATGCGTTTTTAATATCTTTTAACGAGCGAGATGGTCCATACATTAGAACGCCTCCACGATATATACGAGCACCTATGAGGCCTAGAATAATAATTGTTCCTACCAAGATACCAATAGATAATGCTATTTCCCATGAAGGTACTTCTAGCATTCCAATGCGTAAAAACATAATCATAGGCGAAAAGAATGGAATAAATGAGCTAACCGTAATAAATTTCGCTTCTGGTACATTTAAACCAAACATCGCAATGAAAAATGCAATTAGAATCAAAATAATCATTGGCATCAATAGTTGTTGCAAGTCTTCTACACGACTTACAAGTGAACCAAACATAGCAGCTATTGTAGCATATAGTAAATAACCTAAAAGGAAGAATAATATAGCATATAAAAATAATGTAGGACTGATACTTTCTAAACCTAATTCTTCAAACAACCCTGATTTGATATCTTCTAGTTTAGGAAGGATTGCTAAGAAACTTCCTACTCCAACTATCACAGCTTGGGTAATCCCTAATAAAGCAATGCCAATAATCTTCGCAAACATATGCGTTACAGGAGATGCGCTAGAAATAAGTATTTCCATCACACGAGACGACTTTTCTGTTGCAACGTCTGTTGCAATCATTTGACCGTATATAAGCACTGCCATATATAATATAAAAATCATAGCATAAACAATGCCTCTAGCTATATCGAGTTCTTCATCTGTTTTAGCAGATTCATCAAGTGCTAGTTTTTCAATATTAACTGGTTGATTCATTTCTAATAGAGTATCTTCATCAATCCCAGCTTGTTCAATAAGAATTGAGTCTTTAATCACTTGCAAATTAGATTCAAGAATACTTTGTACTTCATCTCCTGCAATACTCTTAGCGTAATAAGTGATTTCTGGTAATGACTTTGCATCTTCATCTATAACAAGTAATGCATCATAATCTTCATTTTTTACAGCTTTTTTACCTTCTTCTAAGCCTTCTTTATATTCTGTTAAGTTAATCGCATCATTATCCTTTAAACTATCAACTAATCCTGAATAAATTAAAGTTGAGTCATTAACCACAATCACTTCTGAGGTATCTGTATCAGATTCGAATAGCTTAATAATTGAGTCAATATTAGCTACTGCCAAAACAAGCAATAGTAAAATAGCTGTCGTGATGATAAATGCTTTTGACTTTAAACGCGACCAATACGTGTGTCCTAGTACTAGAAAGAATTTATTCATAATCAGCACCTACTTTTTCGATGAATATGTCATTTAAAGTTGGTTCTTCAAGTTCAAATTTCTTAATAAATTGTTCACTCTTTAGTTCAGCAAAAATCTCTTTTGATATTGCTTCATTTTCTATTTGTAATTCACAACCATTTCTAAGTGGTCTGTAAGAAACAACGCCGTTAAATTCTTTTAAATATTCTAAATCTGATTCAGCATGGATAATTAAATTTTTCATCCCATACTCACGTTTAATATCATTTAAATTGCCTTGAACAACTGCCCGTCCTTTTTGTAAAATACATAAGTGCTCACACATTTCTTCTACAAGTGACATTTGATGTGAAGAAAAAATAATCGTTGTGCCAGATTTTTTCAAGTCATAAGTTGCTTGTTTTAACATTTCAACATTTAATGGGTCTAACCCTGAAAATGGTTCATCTAAAAT
>Ga0079226_10001208_pt1 | contig 19681 bp, 15 predicted proteins | sample Poulit2014_FD_76345 | JGI IMG/M metagenome (GOLD analysis project Ga0079226, IMG submission 76345) | Agricultural soil microbial communities from Georgia to study Nitrogen management - Poultry litter 2014 | ecosystem: Environmental > Terrestrial > Soil > Agricultural land | place: USA: Georgia... | reverse complement strand
GCATTAGTCGAAAAATCGGGGCTCATACCAAACGAGAAGTACGATCTCTCCAAACTACGGCGCATCATGTCAACAGGATCTCCCCTCGCACCATCAACCTGGCGTTGGGTCCATGATGCTATCAAAGCTGATGTCCACCTTGGCTCGGACTCTGGAGGAACAGATATCTGTTCCGGACTTATCGGGTCAAACCCCCTCGACGCCGTTTATATAGGAGAAATCCAAGGGGCCTGTTTAGGTGTCGCCGCTGAAGTTTGGGACGAATCAGGCAACCGCGTCTATGACCAATTAGGTGAACTCGTTGTCACCGCCCCCATGCCATCCATGCCCATTTACTTTTGGAATGACCCAGAGGGACAACGCATGCATGACGCCTATTTCGATACCTATCCCGGGATTTGGCGTCATGGGGATTGGGTTACCGAAACTTCACGAGGGACGTTCATCGTCCAAGGGCGATCTGATGCGACACTCAATCGCCAAGGTGTGCGACTAGGAACAGCCGATATTTACGCTGCCATCGAGGAAATTCCTGAAATTCAACAGTCACTGGTCCTTGGCATTGAGTTTTCCGATGGCCAGTACTATATGCCCTTATTCGTTCAACTCTTCCCCGAGCACAAACTAACCCCGGAACTCACTGATAAAATCAATAATCAGATCCGGCGTAAAGCTACTCCTCGGCATGTACCCGATGAAATCATCCACGTTCCCGAGATACCTGTTTCCCATACAAATAAGCGGCTTGAGGTTCCCATCAAACGCCTGTATTTAGGCATGGATCTCAAGAAAGCCCTGAACATTGGTAGCGTAAGCAATCCTGATGCGTTGCAATGGTTTGTCGATCATGCGCATGAAATTCGCAACCAATTCACGCAGATTTCCTCGTGAAGCCCCTCATCAGCGATGCAAACCTAAGCCCCAGAACTGCTCTAACTGACCGGCCGCATTCTTAGATGACTGCCAACGGCTCACGGTGAGGTCTAGATGACATCGCGATGAGCAACACCCACGCCTTCGACATAACATAACTCAATGCAAGGGGCGGCAGCGGTTCCACCTCCGCTGCTGCCCCTTGCATATTGAACTCACACGCGTTCGCGGCACTGACATCAATGGTTGACCGGTACGAACCCGCCAAGAAGCCCACAGCATCGAAGACGCTCTCATGCGTGATGCCGATCGTGCCTGGCGCTTTGACCGGGTGGGGATTGCCCTGGCCTCCGGTTGGTTCGGCCAAACCCCCGACTACTACACCGACCGGCTCGAACACGAAATCATCCCCGAACTGATCACCGAAGCAGCCATCGCCATGGCGCATGCTGACCTGAAACGCTCCCGAGACCTACTGAAAACGGCGGTGCTCCGATGACCACCCAAACCACCACACACAAGCTCACCCGCGACACCATCGAAATCCCCTACCGGCACGTCACCACCCACTTCATCGACGGCGCCTGGCAAGAGGGCCAAGGCGACGAGATCATTGAAGTCGTCGATCCGGCCACCAACACCGTCTGGGGCTCCGTCCCCGTCGGCACCCGCGCCGATGTGAACGCCGCCGTCGAGGCAGCCCACGCCGCCTTCACCACCGGACCGTGCTCAAAGACCACCCCATCCGAGCGGGCTGAATTGATGCTGCGAATCGCTGATGAGATCGAGAAACGTGCTACCGAGCTTTCACTGACGAACACGTTGGAAAACGGTTCTCCGGTTGCCGAGACGTCAGGTGCGGCCGCCAATGCCGCCAGTATCTTCCGGTACTTCGCCACCCTCGCCCCAGAACTCGAAGCCGACGACGTGCGCCCTTTCCCCAACGGCCAAGGCGAATCCCTGGTCCGCAAAGACCCCATCGGCGTCTGCGCGCTGATCGCACCGTGGAACTTCCCGATCAACCTGATGGTCACGAAACTTGCCCCCGCCCTACTGGCTGGGTGCACCGTCGTCATGAAGCCCGCCTCCCCTACCCCGCTGTCCTTCCGCCTTATTGTCGATGCGATTGCTGCCGCCGGTGTGCCCGCCGGGGTCGTCAACCTGGTCACCGGCCCCGGACGCATGGGTGACCTGATGGTCCGCCACCCGAAGGTTGCCAAAGTCGCGTTCACCGGCTCGACCCCCGTCGGACGCCACATCGCCGCAGCCTGCGGGGAACTCCTCCGCCCTGTCACGCTGGAACTCGGAGGAAAATCCAGTGCGATCGTCATGGAAGACGCAGACCTCAATGAGATGTCAGCTAGGCTCATTCGGTCGTGCATGCGGAACACCGGCCAGACCTGCTACATCTCCACCCGGATCCTCGCCCCAACCTCCCGCTACGACGAAATCGTCACCATGGTCACCGAAACCATCGCCACCGCACCACAGGGCGATCCACTGGACCCGGCCACCGTCTTCGGCCCATCCGCCAACCACTCGCAATACAAATCCGTACTGGCACACCTAGACTCAGCAAAAGCAGAAGGTGCACGCGTCACCACCGGCGGCGAACCAGCACAACTCGACGGCGAACTCGCCGACGGACTCTTCATCCAACCCACCGTGCTCGCCGATGTCACCCCAGAAATGCGCGTCGCCCGCGAAGAAATCTTCGGACCGGTTATTACCATCCACAAATACGATGACCTCGACGACGCCATCAACCTGGCCAACAACACCGAATTCGGCCTTGGCGGCATCGTATTCGGCACCGACCAGGACAAAGCACTCGAAGTCGCCGAAGCGATGAACACCGGCAGCGTGGGCATCAACTTCTTCGCCTCCAACCACGCCGCACCCTTCGGTGGACGCAACGACTCCGGTCTCGGAGTCGAATACGGACCAGAAGGCCTCGCCGCCTACCTCTCCTACAAATCCATCCACCGACGCTAGGCTCTCTAAAACTACAAGAAGCAACCCCCTTCATCAGCACCCTGGCGTAGCCTAATCCGCCCGGGTACTGTAATCAGCTAGAGACGTTACACCGGTGCGACTTCTTTAAGTTCTTCCGGGACATATTAGTCTCATGCGAGGCCACAAGCGGCAATGCCGAGGTGACATCCTGGATACCAGAATCCACTGCGCCGTTCACGATAGCCGGCAAGGCAGGTGGACTACCGAGGAACGTCCACACTTCAACGCCCATACCGCGTTCGTCTGCGATAGTTCCACTGCTAACATGAGTATTATGGCCCCGGCCAAATGCTAGGAACGTCAATTGATTATTTTCAACGATGAGATCCTCAAGCGTTCGTAGAATGAGTCCTCAGGAACTGTTACTGCAAAAACATTCTCTGCATTTGGTATTAATCCGTCTCAACACGTTGAATAGAACCGGTTACTCGAAGGCCCCGTAATATTGCCTCCTTGGCCGCGCCCCAGGATCACTCTTGGTATGCCAGGTAGTGGTGGTACCGTGAGCCCAGCGGTGCCCACGTGAGAAGGTCGCTTGAAGGCGCATACGTTTCGATGCCGTTGGGAGACAGTCGAAGAGCATCTCCGAAATAACCCTTAGTAGTGAGCGACCATGCATCCTGAAACCTCATACCATCATCTATCAAATAACTCGAAGTGCGAAGAAACAGAAGCACTCTAACACCTAACCTGACAGAAAAACGACTCACCTAGGAGAGATGTCCTAGCGCACGACCCACAAGTCGATAATGACCGCATCAGGTTGACGTCGACCCGAACCAATTACCACAGTAGCTTCCAGCCATCGCCAGTTCGAAGTGGTGCTATCTGCAACTTCAAACCGCGGGGCACAGCGGAAATAGATTCGCTCGGCTGGAACTTCACGGCCCTCGGCCAGTGCAGTGATATCTTCGGCCGAGCCAGTCCTGTAGGCCATATTCATAACAAATAGCCGAGCACCGTCGGACAGCTCTATGATGTAACGGGCATCTAGGTCTGATTCCGTTGCGCCACGAATCACTTGAAAGTCGGCCCCAGCCTTAAGGATCGTACCGGAAACATTTGGGCCGGACAGAGTGCCGCCAGTAATCGGGACAAGCCGACGGTGTCCGGCATGGGTGCGCCCGACTTCTATGGGAGCGGAGACGGAAATTTTCAGCCGCCCGAAGTATTCCAAATATGGAGCCGCTGGCACCTGCTGGAGCTGAGAATTCTTCACGTTTGCCAGCTTATCGAAGTGCAGTCTTGTGTCAAGGGCGCGACGTACCTTATTCATATTGAGCGCGTTGCTCATGTCGTGCCTCACACATTGTGAGCGCGAAGCCATAGTGTGAACGCATGGATAAGGACATTGTCTCGATGAGCACTCGAATTGAAGTGACCAAGCAATTACGCACCGATTACCGCACAGGGACCAAGGCGGAGAAGTCAGCAATTCTAGATCAGTTCTGTGCCTCCACCGAGCTGGGCCGGTCCACCGCCAGGCGGTATCTGACGTCCAAGACCATCGGGGTCAAAAACGTGGTGCGCACCGACCGTCGAAAACACAAACCTACCAAATATTCCCAGAATGCAAAGAAGCAGCTGATTCGGGTGTGGCGGTTGATGGGCATGCTGTCGGGCAAATACATGGCGGCAGTCATGTTGATCTGGTTGGACGCGTTAGAAGCCCACGGTGAGTTGGCGTTTGGCCGCTCCGGGTATAACCCCACAGCGCGTGCCCAACTGCTGGCGATGAGTGCGGCCACTATCGTCCGGTACCTGAAAGCCAAACGCGATCGAGTTAAGTCTAGCCAGGTGGCATTGGCCGGAAATTGTTTCGCGGACTTATGAGCTAATTGGAGAGCTTTCCGACCGCGAAGACTTGTTCAATGACGGTATGTTGATGGCGAACCTTGTCAGCAGCCAACGTCTTCCCTGCCACCACTGACAGGAGCTTCGTCAAAAAGGTGGCGCCTTATCCCCAGCTGTGACGGCCACGGTGAGGCGTTGATCAGCAAACTGTGCCGGCCTCGCCGAATTGGATAACCGCAGCACCGGGTCAAGCCCCGCTGCCGACACGAGATTGAGCTTATCAAATGAATAGGAAATACCAGCAGCAGTGTGATTGAACAGTATTTCAGAGGTTCCTTCTGGCCGAGGAAATAGTGGCCTAAAGACTCACTATTCTTCAAGGTCAGAAGACACTTCTGTCGCTAATACGCCAAACTCACACCACATTTATCGGTGGACCCTGGCTAAGGACTTCTCACTCAATTTTAAAACTGTCGCCACCATCTGGTCAGCACCGGTATAGAGCCCCACAGTCTTTTCGTCTCGCTTGATTTGCTGTCAAAGTTTTTTGCGTGATTCAAACCTCGCAAGGCCAGCACACCCACCTATTTAGTGCATGTCGAGTTCCATCACTGGGGAAGGAAATCCTTCAATTTTTGCATCGATAACAAACGGCTTGTCACGTGGTCCATCAAGCCACTCCCGCAGAGGGGCAAGATCGGACATCTCTCTTACGGTAATAGCCTCGCAACCATAGGAACGCGCTATAGCGGCGATATCTGTGTCCGGGAAAAGGACCGTTTCCTTCTGTGTCTCCTTCGAAAAGATGTGGACCTCGGCTCCATATGCATCGTCGTTATACACCAGCACTAACAGTCCTAGCCCGAGGCGCACCGCGGTGTCGAGTTCGACGTGTCCCATCATGAACGAACCGTCCCCGGTCGCGACGAGGGGGAGCCTGTCGGGGCGCGCTACTGCGGCACCAATCCCTTCTGCCAAACCGAGCCCGATGGACTGCGAACCCAAATCGATGACGTACCCATTCTCGTCTGGGACTCGAAAAAAGGCTCCGGAGTATGCGTTCACATTCCCGCCATCAGGGACTACCACACGTTCAAGAGGCAGCAGTTGGTCCATCGTCTTCGTCAGTTCGGCTGGATCCACAAGCCCGGTTTTTCCTCTAGGCGACATCTCCTGGTCTACCCAATAACGCACCTTTTGTACCTGTGCATGGGTTTCGTCGGTTCGATACCCCGTTCGCCCTTCCGGGCTCCTCTCGCGAAGCACGCCAGTAGCGGCTTGAGCCACGAGAGGGCAGTCACCCAGAACGCCAAGCTCGACCGGGGTATGTTTCCCTATGGCTTCCACGCGGTCGTCGACTTGCACAATACGTTTATTCGCGGTGAGGACTCCCCCGCGAGCTGTCCACTTATTCAGCGAAGCTCCGAATGCTACGAGCAGATCCGCCTGTTCAATCAGTTCTGCTGCTCCAGGAGTGGCGAAACCGCCCATGACATCTAGGGCCCACTCCTCGCCGACGGACAGTCCGCGCGCCCCGGCCGAAGTGACAAGTAATGCTCCTGCTGCTTCAGCCAGTTCACACAGTTCACTTTTTGCACCGCGTGCCCCTCTGCCTGCAACAATGACCGGACGCTCAGCCTCCATGATGGCATCAACGAGTTGTCCAACTGACTCAGAGGAGGCCCCTGCAGGAACGATGGCAGGAGCCGCCGGTATGTCGTCAGGGTTCCACTCTATTAGCTCTTCCTGCACATCGATTGGGACAGAAAGTACCACTGGGCGCCGCTCAGTAAAGGCGGTGTGGTAGGCACGCGCTGTTTCCTTCACGGCAAGTTCGGCACTATGAACCCTGATAGCTACTGCCCCAACCGCTCCAGCCACACGATCCTGGTCAAGATAGAAATTCGAAGTATAATCCCCTCGCGCAACGTCACCTGCCAGGACCAGTAACCGGCTGTGAGACTTTACAGCTTCCAGAACACCACTGAGAGAGTTCAAATAACCGCCGCCCTGATGGACGGTGGCGATAGTGACACTCTCGGTGAGCCTGCTGTGAGCATCAGCCATGCAGGAGGCACCCATTTCGTGTCTTGTCGCAGTGAAAGTTACTCCGGCGTTGATGAGAGCGTTGGTCATGAAGAAGTTACCGCTACCTACCACTCCAAAGACATGGCGTGCACCAGCGGTAGCAAGGGTTCGACCAATAGCTTCTGCCACTGTAGTTCGTTCGTTCAAGAATGCTCTCCTTTTAAATAACAACCCCTGCCAAGGTGATGCAGGTCTGGTATCGGTCTGACGTTACTGTTCTTGCGCACCCTATGGTGGCGCTCGCGAAGGTTGGGATGAACCGGCTTTGGCTTGGTCTAATGCACCACCATTGAGGGGAGCCACAGGACGATCGGCGGCACGAGGAACAAGAGCACCACGAGGGTTAGTTCCATCAGCACGAATGGCCAGACTCCTCTAAAGACCTCCGTTGGGCTAAGCCCCGAGGCGCCTGCGACGACGAAACAATTTACGCCCACCGGTGGGGTAACCATCCCTATATCGATTAACTTGACGATGAGGATGCCGAGCCATACTCCATCAAATCCTAGGTCCATTGCGATGGGATAGATCAGAGGCGCGGTGATTAAAAGGATAGAGATAGATTCCAATGCCATCCCAAGCGGCACAAGGAACACCAACAGCAGCGCAAGGATCGCCCAGCCAGGTATATCCAAGGCTGTCAAAGAGGCCGTAATGGTTTGAGGAAGGCGCGCGACCACGAAGAACAACGAAAGCAACGCGGAACCAACGACAATGGCGAACACCATCGAGGTCGTTTGGGCCGTCTCGCGCAAAGCTTCCACGAATCGCGTGGTAATTCCCCGGATTCCTTCTTTACGGAATTCAAAGACCAACATCAGGGCAGCAAAGATTGCTCCGATGGCTGCGGACTCAGTTGGAGTGAAGAAACCCGTATAGATTCCGCCCATGATGATGACGAACAATATCGCTATTCGGACCAGCCCGCGATATGGAAGATCTCTCCAGCGCCCGGTGGCAGTGTTGCCTGCAGACGTTTCAACGCGTGAGGAGGTTAAGAGGTTGCCGTTGTCAGACTTACCGCGTGCCATGGATTGGCCGGGAGCCTGAACCGCTTCTTCCATACCGGTGGCTTCTATTGGAGTTAGTACGAGGTTTCGTGTTCGGATCAGCACGTAAATCGCATACGCCAGCGCTGACATTACCCCTGGGATAATCCCTGCGGCGAGCATTTCGGCGATCGATTCTCCCGTTAAAATGGCATAGAGCACGAGGAAAACGCTGGGCGGGATCATGGCCCCCAATGTGCCCGACATAGCAACAAGTGCACCGGCGAGGCTTGCAGGGTACCCGGCCTTACGCATCTGTCCTACCGCTAATTTCGCGACGGTTGCAGCCGTGGCAATACTCGACCCAGAGACAGCGGCGAAACCGGCACTCGCAACGACGGCGGAGATCCCCAACCCGCCCGGCAGTTTACGAAAGACCCGCCGGGCGATTAAGAAGACTTGGTCTCCGATTTTTGCTTTCAGTGCAAACATCCCCATCAGAATAAACATCGGGATGATTGTTAGCGTGAACGTAGATGTTTGTGTGAAAGAGACTGAGGCAAGAGAATTCGAGACGAAGTCAGGACCTTGCAATATTAACAGGCCAACGATTCCTGACCCGGCCAGGGCAAGCCACACTGGCATCCGGCATGCCAACAGCCCCAGCAGCAGAAAAATCACAAAGAGCACGGTTGCTGTTGTGGTCATCGTTCGTCCCCTCGCTTCTGCTCCTCTGAGCGCTGAGGTTGTCCAAGGTCGCCAATACTGGCTGCAGAAGCGAGGCTCGGTTGGTCAGCCCCTGTAGGCTCGTGGCCTTTCCCAAGAACAGGTTGTCGCATGAGCAACAGCACGACATTGATAATTGCCACGATAAGAAAAGCGGCAAATCCAATGACGATGATCCATCGCGACGGCCAAAGCGGCCAATTGATCAGCCCGGTTCGCGTTTCGTTACGCTCGACGCTTTGGATTGCGCGCTCCACGGCACTGCTCAAGAACCATGCAGTAATGGCCACACTCGCAAGCCACATAGCAGTGATGAGGATGCGCGCTACCGTCTGGTTTATGTGGCTCGTGAGCAGGTCTACAGAGACATGAGAGTCCGTCGTTCCGGCGTAGGCCAGTCCCAGGAATACTGCTGCGACAAGTCCAGATTCACTCAACTCCAGTAATCCCGGGACTGAGCGACCAGTGACATTTCTGAAGATCACATCCGCCACGATGGCAATCATCACAATTAATGTAGCCAATGAGGCCAACGCCCCTAGTGGGGCGGAGAGCCTGTAGGCGATGCGCCGGAGACGATCAGATGCACGAGTCTCTCCTACGACGTTCGTCATCTCGGGTTCCTTCCTTTACGCCCTGCACTTTTGCATTAGCCTCATTGGCGAGGAAGACAATGGCACTAGGCTCGACCTGAGCAGACTAGTGACGGGTCTTCATCAACGTCGTCACCAATTTCCTCAAGCTTGTCCTTATACATTTGTAAGTACTGCTCAGCATCTGTTAGACCATCAGCTTCTGCGTCGGAGATCCATCGCTCTTCCAAGTCAGTACCTACGGCCTCGCGCCAACGCTCAGTTTCACTTGGATCCCATTCGTCAATCTGACCGATGTCTTCGAGTATGACGTCACACTGTTTGAGGGTGATCTCGCTGAAGGTCTCCGATGCTGGACCAGCATTAAACTCGTTGTTGACTTCATCTACTGCAGCTTTGAGATCTTCTGGAAGGCTCTCGTAAACGTCGTAGTTCATCCACATGCCGACCGTTGTATACTGCCCGATGCCGGGATCCGTCCACTGGGGCAGGATGTCCTTGAGCTGGAAGCTCACGAGTCCGTCAATCGGGAAGCCGACCGCATCTACCACATCCCGTTCTACCGCTTCGTAAGTCTCTGGAGCCGTCAGGGCCACGTTCGATCCTCCCACGGTGTCAACCGCGTACTGGGTGTAGGGTCCTGCCATGCGCCATGTCAGATCTGCTACGTCATCAATCGACTCAACTGGCTCCTGGCTTCCAAGCAATAGGCGTCCAGCCGGCCAATGACTGATCATTTTGAGATTGTTATCCTGCCAAAGCTGTGCCGCACCTTCGTGTTCAGTCGTAAGTGCCCACAGAGCGCGGTTCATCGCCTGGGTATTCTCAGTGAGGAAGGGGATACTCACCACAGTTGTTTGGGGGAAGAGGTCTGGCGCGTAATCTGCAATGGTCTGACCTACATCAGCACGACCATCACGTACACATTCAGGGATTTCATCAGAATCACAGAGCGATCCCGCCATGGAGACCTCAAACGTGATGCGTCCGTCGGTCGCTTCGTCGATCATCTCCATCCAGCGGTCCTGCACCGCTTCATTGGAGCTTCCCGGTGTCGCCCATGAAGCGAATGTCAGTTCGTAAGTCTCCTCACCGGAGGCATCGTCTCCCTCGCCACCTCCGCAACCCGCTAACACCAGGCCGAAAGCGGCCACGCCTGCAGCTAAGGCGGTTGTTCGTGGACGGGCTTTACTCATAAATGACCAGCTCATCTTTACCTCTCCATTCCTTTGGAATGCGTACGAGTGACATGATTACAGATGTGGTGTGCGCCACAAAAGGTGCGGTACGGGCAGTATACAATAGCCCCTGTCACCCTCCAACGAATGAAACTCTCTAAAGTGATAGATATTTTTCGAAACTACAAATCGTCACCTTGGACGTAGAACATACTCGTCCCATTCGTTCTATGCATTCGTCGGGGCAGAAGATAAGAGATAGCTGGGTTAGCCCGCGAATAGTCACTTTAGTAGGTGGGATCTACAGGCATCCCAGCTCTTGTCTGGTAGGCAGATAAAAGACCCAGAAGTTTCAAAAGAGTTCCGCGGATAACACTCACCCGAGGAACTGGTTAAGATCTCCGTGAACGCTCTCTTAGTCGGACCACGTTACATAAGACCGATAAATATGGGGTAGCGATCCCCTGCTGTTGACCGGCTTTTTCGACGGCCCCTCCGATTGATTCAATCTCGGTTTGTCTTCCAGCTTCTATGTCAACCAACATCGATGGTTTATGGGCAGCATGATTTGTGTGAGCGTTTCTTATGCTGTTCCGCAGTCGCTTTTCGTCGATGGTAATTCCTTCACGCTGAGCTACGTGGAGTGCTTCTTTTAGCACCCCTTCTGCGAGCACTTGTGCTTCCGATTCAGCAAAGACTTCCCCTGCTCGTAACCCCGTCGCAGCGCTCACAGTATTGAAAACACTATTGAAAATCACCTTTTCCCATATCGGGACCTTGATGTCCGCACAATATGATGCGTTAAGCCCTGCATTGTGCAAGAGTCTCGCAATGTTCTGAGCCTTTTCTTGACCCCGGGGGTGCACTTCTCCGACCACCACGTGACCAGTGTGATCGGAAGCAACTATTCCATCCCTCTGCCGATTGGCTGGGTAATCAGTCATTCCGATGACGGTATTTTCTGCTCCGAAGAATTCGGTTAGAGGCTCTTCATTCCCCAAACCGTTTTGTAAGGATAAACCTTGGGTGTGCTGACCAATTAAATGTTGAACTGAGGCCAGGGCCTCGCGTGTCTGGGGACCCTTGGTCATAACAAGGATGAGCTCAACTGGGCCGTCTATCTCGTGTGCCAAGGCGGCCCGAGGTTCAGCATATACCTCGTGGCTTCCCATGCTGACTCGAATCCCACGTTCGTTGATCGCCTTACACGTCTCTGCGAACACATCGATCAGCAGGACCTCGTGATCAGCGCTTTTGAGATGAGCCCCGAACAGCTGGCCCATCGCTCCGGCACCAAGTACGGCTACCTTCATATTTCATCTTCCTCGAGCTTCCTGATCGAAAGTTTCGAAGCGTAGTAGTCTCACTCGAAGCAGGGACGAGACCCGCGAAAGCTCCCCGGGTCTCGTACCTGCTAACGCAGCGCCTTCAGTGTTCGAGTATTTGCTCGCGGTTATGCACGATAGGAGGTCCGTGCATATTCAGCGATCGGTGCCGGCTGGACGGTAGCACGGATTTCGACTTGCACGTGGTCTTCGACTTGGAGTTTTGCTGAAGGTTTTTCTTCGCCCCAGATCACGACCACTTCTGTACCTGGTTCAGCAAACTCTTCATCTATGACCGCTAGGGAGAGCATCGCTCGCTCGTTCGCGGAGTACCCGGTCCATGTTGACAGTCCTATGAGCTGCCCGTCGGCTTCGACTCGGTCAAAATGGAAGGTGTCGTACAGTGCCATCGGCAGATTGATAAATTTTGCGCCGGGCCCCGCTTGAAACATCGACGCATAGGCCTTGCCAACGTCGTCGCCGTTCCAAACTAACGTGACTTTCTTACGACCACCGTCAGTGGGCATCTTCTGCAAAGCTGCTCGACCAATATAGTCATGATCAAATGAAATGATTCGACCGTAGTCCAGCTCATGCGGGGTGAAGTAGTAGTCTTCGATGTTCTCCGAATAAAAACTGCCGCCCAACGGTGAGATCGTTTCATAAGCGTTGTCGCTGAGCCAGCGACGATAATCCGCCAACCTCTCATCCGTGTAGATTGCCGGCAGCGGACGTGGAAGCCAGCCAGACTCTAGCGCATTGGTGTGATAGGCGCGTGCACCCACTTGCACCAGATCGTGTGCCTTACCAGCTTCAAGCAGGGCTCCGTGGACCGCATCGCGGTCTTCCCAGGGGCCCCAGATTTCTACTCCCGGCTCTCCAGCCATGCCGTGGCGCAACACGCGGACCGGTTTGTCTGCGATCCTGACTGTTGTCATGGAAAAGAATTTCAACTTTGGCGGTTCTTCTCCAGTGGCATCACGTAAGACTTCCATGGCGCCTGGCCCTTGTAACTGGTAGCGATACAGTTCCGGTGGGCCTTCGCGATGCAAAGATGTTTCATCGCGGCGGACTTCGACGTCGTAATCCCCTGTTTCTGCGTGATACTGCATCCAGTTGATCGAGGGCGGAATGCCGACGGCGCGGTATTCGTCCTCATCGAGATGGAACAAGATATTGTCACCGATGATGTATCCATCATGGTTCACGGCGACGAATTGCTTTGCTTTATCAACCGGGAAGTTTTCCATCGAGTTAATGGCAAGGCCTCGTATCAACCGTAGAGCATCGGGGCCTTTGAGATTGAGATCCACCATGTGATGGGACTGATCATAGATCACAGCGGTGCGCCTCCAGGCTAATTGCTCATCGCGCCAGTTGGAAAACTCCGGGGCAAGACGCGGGACCACAGACGGGGGCGTTTGTGAATTCCAGAGAAGTTCAACTGGGTTGCCGGCTTGTTGGATTGCATCTTCTAGGGACATTACGACTCCTAAAGGTACTTGCAATGAAAGGTTTCTAGAGCATCTCATGACAAACGGACACGATCAACCGCCTACAGCTGCTGTTTGCAGAACTATCTCCTGAAGCTGGCCAATTACCGCAGTTGCCCAGGCGGTGGCTGCTTCAGTGGCCGGAGTGCGACCGCCGGCATCGTGGCGTCCGACCGCGCCGACCCGGCGAGCACCCAGAGACTGCAGAGCCTCATCGAACACATCGGCACCGCCGCAGTAGAACTCATACGAGTTATCGCCCAGACCAAATAGCGCGTAGCGCAGCGACGTCAGGTCGGTTTGCTCGGCCAGTAATTGCGTATGCAGGTCACGGATCCCGGTGGGCAGTTCACCTTCGTCATAGCTGGAGGTAACCACCAGCATTGGCACGTCGGTCTGGAAGTCTGCCGGGGACATGGTCGACATGTCGATGACCTGGGCATTGGCGTGGTGTGCCAGGGTGCGCACCAGTTCCTCGGCGACCAGTTCTGCATTGCCGGATTCAGTGGCATAGGCGATCGTCAGGCGCGGCAGGTGCTCGTTGTTCAGCTCGTTTTCGGCGGGTGTGTGCTGCGAGCGCGGCATCTGCGTGGCCGAGGCGGCGATGAGTCGGCGTTGGCGTCGATCGGTGACTTTGGTGCGTGGCCGTGGGGCAATGTTGTGGGTCTTTTCGTGGGTGTCGATCATCAGCCAGCCGTCCCAGGTGGTGGCCCTAGCCAGGTGGTTGCGCAGCGCTGGCATCCCTGCGACCTGTTTGCCCGGTTGGGTTGCCAGATCGGTTGCGATGCGTTCGGCGAGTTCGCGGGCATCGGTGCGTTGGCTCGGGATGGTGCCGGTTGGACCCCCGACGTGCCCAGCCGGCCACATACAGTCCAGCCTCGACTCGGCCCGTGCTGCGGGCCTCCTCATCCACGTCCAGTAGCTGCTCTGCATCGCCAGCGTGGAATCCGATCGCGGTAATGATCGAGTCCGTCTCAACCTGCACGCTTCCGGGGCCATTGGCCAGGGTCAGTCCTGCGACGACGCCCTTGGTCGTGACAACTTCTTGCGGCGTGTGGCCGAAGTACCAGTTGATCGTCAGCCGTGGGTTCGGCTCCAGCGCTCGAGCCGCCAGTTCGGTGACCATCCGGGCACGCGCATCCTCGGGCACGGATGTCGGATCAAAACCGGTCACGGTGTGGTTGATGCCGGGCAGGTCAGCGATCTCGCGCAGCATGACCATATCGAATTTCGCTTTCGAAACCTCGGAACGGCCGATCACGTTGATCGTGTCCAGGTGCTCGGTCAGCGCTGCGTGGGTCGGTACATCAATATCGGACTCGGCCAGCCGGTTAGCGTCGGACGCCAGCAAGCGGATCATATCCATGGCCACGTTGCCATTACCGACGACGGTGGTCGTGCTTCCCAATACGGGCAGCTGGGCAGTCGCATCGTGTTGATCAGCGTCGGCGTTAAGTAACCGGGCAAGCTGTCCGGCACCATGGACTGCCGCAGCGTCAGCGCCGGGAATGGCCAGCGTGTTATCGGCGCTCAGACCGGTTGCCACGATCACCGCGTCGTGGGTATCGCGAAGTTGTTGCAGCGTGACTTCGGCACCATCGGCATGCATCGTCGAAACCTTCGGCGCATGCACGGCCGGACGACCATAGATCGCAACATCCTCCACCGGCTCGCACGTGACCTTGGTCGAGCCAACAAATTCGACGCCGTGGCGCTCAAAGAGCTGAGCGAACTGCACTTCGACATCTTTGGTGCCCTGGTGGTCGGCTGCAACCCCGGAGCGCACCAACCCAAACGGTGTTGGGGACTGATCGAAGACGGTTACTTGAGCATCGGGCAGACGACGCTTCACAGCCTGTGCCGTATAGCAACCCGCCGGTCCTGAGCCCACAATCGCAATGTGTGCTGGATCGGCCTCTGCCTCCGGAGCAGACGCTTCAGCATCCCAGCGAACGGGCAACAGATCCATCCCGCGGAAAACCCAGCCACCGGCTTGAGCCGGCTGCTCTGGGATCAGGCCCAGGTTCGGCAGCTCGGCAAACAGCTTCGGCATCGCTGCGGCAAACTGTGCGCGAGCAACCCAGGCACCTAAGCACACGTGTACACCCTTACCAAAGGCCAGGTGGGCGCCTTCACCGGTGCGGGTCACATCAAAGCGCTCTGGGTGCTGCCAGTAGTTCTCGTCCCGGTTGGCCGACAACAGCGAAATCCCCAGTTTGGCCCCGGCGGGTAAAAACGTCCCGCGCAGCACGGTATCGCGAGTGGTCTGGCGCGAATACATGCCAATCGGTGCGACCCAGCGGATCGCCTCATCAAATACCGCATCCCACAGCGCAGGATCGGCCTGGACCATCGCCAGCTGGTCTGGGTTTTGCATCAGCGCCCAGGCGGCCACCCCGATCGCGTCGCGTGGCTCATTGAGTCCTCCGCCGATCGTCATCTTCAAATTGGCCCGAATCGATTCCAACGGCATCTGATAATCGGGTAGTCGAACCAACGCGGACAACAACGAATCATCCGGGTATTTCTTGTGCCAGTCCAGCATCTCGTCCAAGGCCTCATCAACCTCGTTATACGAGGCCTCACCCTTGGCCCAGACCACCGGATCATCCGCATAGTTACCCGTGGCATCAATCATCGTCTGCGACCAGCGCTGCAAATCCTGCTGCGTGACATTATGCAAACCCGTCACAGCGCGCAGGTTCTCCCCGGCATAGGGTGCAGCAAAATCCCACACCAGATCCGCCCCCGGACCTTTGGCCTTCAACTGGTCCAGGTACCGCTGCGCGTTGCGTTCAAACATCGGCGCCCAGGTCTTCTTCACCACCGACGGTCGCATCACGGGTTGCCATGCCTGGCGTTCGACCCGGTGGTCCGGATCGTCTTTGCGCAACATCGAATGCCCCATGGCCCGGATCATCAACGAACCCTCTTCATTCGCCGAAAAGGTCTCTTGATCCAGCTCGGTATCGTGCACCGCGTCATACGAGGTGATCAGATACCGCCCAATCGCCGGCACCCAGTGCACACCCCCCTCGGCGCGCAACCGTTCAAACGCCGGAAACGGATCGCGATACAGTTCTTCGATCGTCACCCAATCCGCAACCGGAGCGGGTTTGCCATGGCCATTGAAGTGTGGTGATGTCATTATTCTTCGTCCTGTTCTGCCCAAACGATACGTACCGGGTCAAAAAGCATGTGCTCGGAGTAGTTGCCCATAAACAGATCGGTTCCGGCCTCGGTCAGCCGGGTTGTTCCTGTGGTCTCGTCTTCAAAATCGACGACGACGAACGGCATCCGCGCCGCAGGATCGAAAGGATCTATGACGCTCACGTGCCACTGATCATCGTGACGTTGAAGCCACGGGTGTCGCACCGTGACGGCGAGCATCCCGTGGTGCCCGACAAACTCTAGACTGCCGGTGAAACGCAGCTCGCCTGAGGTGGCCGAGTCCACCGGAAAGAATGTCTCCTCCGTGGCTAGGATCTCCGCACCATCACGTGCTGACATCCGACCGTCGGGCATGCGCTGCATGTACTGCCGAAACGGAGCGTGCACACCCCAGGCCAGACCTGCAACGCGCTCGCTGCGCTCAAAAATCTTGGTGTTACTCACATCACCTACTGTGATACAGGCAATAGAGAAGTGCAACTGAGGATAATGTTGTTTTATGTGCAGTAAAATTGCGGTATGGCCGCATCGCAATATACGAAGCCCACGCTGCGTCAGCTTGAACTCTTTATCGCTGCGTCGCAACACGGATCATTCGCCGCAGCAGCTGAGGCCATGTACGTCACGCCCAATGCCATCTCCTCCGCGGTCAGTGAGCTCGAGACCATTTTCAATGCACAGCTCTTCATCAGACGACGTGCCAAAGGGCTCACCACGACTAGCTCAGGTCGGGACTTAGTCATCTATGCTGAACGGTTGCTACTACAGGCGGAAGAACTCACGCTGCTGATCGGTAATCGCGATGAAATACCGCGAGGACCGGTAAAGATCGGCTGTTACGCGACCCTTGCCGCCACGATCATCCCCGAGTTGTGGGCGCAGACCGCAGAACATTTCCCGTTCATTCAGCTCGACATCGAAGAAGGCCCGGCAGAAGTGCTGAGTCAAAAAGTTTTAGATGGCCGGCTCGACATGATGATTTCGTATAAGGTGGGGCTACCCGTTGGGCTCATTTCGCATACGTTATTCCACGCTTCACCCCGCGTCACTCTACCGGAAAACCACCCGCTGGCTTCCCAACCGACCGTCTCCTTGAAAGCACTCGAAAACGAGCCGCTCATCCTTTTAGACCTTCCACCGGCCGGTGACAACACCCTTCGCCTCATGCACTCGCAAGACGTAGAGCCACATGTCATTCATCGGTCGACCAGTTATGAAACCGTGCGCTCCATGGTGGCCCGGGGCTTCGGCTACTCTCTATTCTTCCGAGAAACACCTTCGCAGCTCTCTTACGAAGGTTTACGTATCGTGGATGTGCGTCTCGATCTACCATTGGCCACCGAGCCTGTCGTGGTATCCAATAACCCTAATGTCCAGGCCACGAACCGAGCTAAAGCCGTGTGGAAATTGATCACAGATATGTTCGTCCAGGGCGTCCTTTAAGTTCCAACGCAACCTAAGAAGGCCTGGACGTCGATATAAAAGAGCAGCGGCTCGATGGGAGTGGAACGTAGCCTCTGGTGATACTGCCGGTCCACGGAGTTGGTCTGTAAACTCGCCTCGACGACACCATGTCTCAAAACTGGCTCATCGTAAAAATGCGTGTAGTTGGGTTCGGAATCCGCCGGTGTCGAGCAGTGCTCTGGTGATGTAGTGGGTGAGGTTTCTGAAGCCCAGGGCGGTGCCTCGGAGGTGTTCGATTCTGCCGTTGATGGCTTCGGTGGGGCCGTTGCTGGTGCCGATGTGATCAAAGTAGGCCAAGATATCCGCGGCGCGGCGCTTCATCGTCCGGCCTAACGTTTGCAGCTCTGTGAGTGTGTTGGGAATCCCGTGGCTGATGGAGTCAATGAGTTTGCGTAACCGCTTTCTGGCTTGTGTCCGGTTCGGGTGCCGGTAGGCCGCCACGATCTTCTGATAGATGTCATAGGTGGCTTGCACCGGGGCATGGTCCGGGTTGGCAAACACGGCGTCGCGGCGGGCCTGTTGTCGTTCGGTCAGATATTCTTTACCGGTTTTCAACACTTTGCGGATCCCATATAGCGGATGGGGACTCTTCTATGATTGTCAAACGGGTTGCAAGCGTTGACTCTGAGTATTGAGGATTCTAAAAACTCTGCGGGCGAGATAGCGCTTGAGGCAGCGTCGGATTTCGCGGTCGGTTTTACCTTCGGCCCTTCGTTTTGTGACGTAGGATTTGGTTTCCTGATCATGAGTCATTTTGCTAACCGCCACCATATGCAAAGCGCTGTTCAGACTCCTGTCGCCGCCGCGATTGAGCCGGTGTCTGACGGTATTTCCTGATGAGGCAGGAATGGGGTTGACCCCGGCAAGGGACGCAAATTGCGCTTCGGAAGGCACCCGACCCGGATGTGACCAGGCTGCGAGGCATTTTGCTGCACTAACGGGCCCGAAGCCTTTTTCTTCCAGTAGCGGTGCGGCATGACTGACCTGAACGAGCTCTTCAAGTTGCCGTTCATTGGCTGTCAACTGCTGGTCTAGCTCTTGGATGTCTTTGGCCAAGCGGATGGCTTCTGCCCGAGCTACCAAGATCGCCAGGTCCTCTTTGCGGGTGCGCCACTTGGATACCTCCACAATTTGAGCTTTGCTCAATTTGCCTCGAGCGTCCAGGCCCAACTCATTGGCTCGGACCAGTGCGGTCAGCGCGTTGATAGATCTGGTGCGGTCATTGGTCATCGCAGCCCGAGCGGTGACCAGAATCTGAATGGCTTGGCGGATGCCATCGTTGAGCCGTGGCCGACGTAACGCGGTCAGGGGTAACGACAAGGCAGCGGTCGCGATCCGGTGGGAATCCAGTGCATCGGATTTGCCAACCCCGTAGCGTTGCGTGGGCTCCATGCGAGGCGCTTCGGCAACTGGGTAGCTGTGGGCAGCAACGGTGCCGGTCAGGATCGCACCATAGGAGCCAGTGCCTTCGATGACCCAGAGCGTGTCGGCATCAGCTTCGGTACGCCTGGTTACCCAGGCCAGCGCGCGATTGATGCCGGCTACTGTTGTCGGGAAGTCATCGGTAGCAATGACTGCACCGGTTTCAGCGGTCAGGATAGTGTAGACATGTTTGCGGGCGTGGGTGTCAACACCCACGACAAATGGGTGTGTTTCAGCGACAATAGACATAGCGGTCGTTGTGCCTTCCAACGTGATGGACATGGTCAGTGGCCGTTGGTGGCCGGTACCAGTCCGGGTGGATTCACATCGGAACAGCACTGTGATGAGTCACACCGTCAAACGGTGGACAGTCTTCTTATCAAGTCACCCGAAGTGGGCCGGACAGTACCGGCCATACAAGTTCCGTTGCGTGGACAATTCCCCAACAAGGCAAAAGCATGCCAGTGTATCAATGAGTCACATGCAGATGATCTTGTACAGCCAGTACTCATCCTGCCAGCCGGTCCCAGACCAGCTATGTGAAAGTCT
>Ga0079226_10001207_pt1 | contig 19682 bp, 19 predicted proteins | sample Poulit2014_FD_76345 | JGI IMG/M metagenome (GOLD analysis project Ga0079226, IMG submission 76345) | Agricultural soil microbial communities from Georgia to study Nitrogen management - Poultry litter 2014 | ecosystem: Environmental > Terrestrial > Soil > Agricultural land | place: USA: Georgia... | reverse complement strand
ACGAGGAACTTATCATCTAGTACATATCGTTAGATGGAGCGTGGAGTGCGGGGAAAACCTGCATGCTCCATGTGGAGCAGGGGAAAAGCTGGAGATAACCTCAAAGGCTTACCTATTGCTAACTTTCGCGGAATAAAAAAACGTCCAAATCTGCATTATCAGGCCATATTGTTGAATAAAACCTTCACATAAAGCTTAGTGATATTGAAGAAAAGGGGCAGGATTATAATTGACGTATATTAAAATTAGTATAGTTCTATCTTTGATAAGCTTATGTCTGTTGCTTTTTGGTCTATTTGCTGAAGAGATAAGATACGGCTTTATTATTGCAGGTATGATTGTCAATTATATAGGGATGGCTATGTTGATTACTGGTGCCATAAAAAGGGTGAAAAAAGATAATTAAAGTTATTTTTCAATCGGGCGCAGTAACCGAATAAGGTTACTTCCTTTAACCCTGAATAAAACCATCACATTACTGGCAAAGCAATCTCGTTATTTTCAACTTGATGATGGTATCGGGGTATTATTCCTTATTGCAGTTGTGTTCAGTGGGGCTTATCCTGCGTTAGCACTTGGGTTTGTTATTGTACTGTTAATGCTGAAAAATCAAGTTAAATTTTCACTGTGAGACATGTGGACAGGCTGAGACTACTTTATAAACAGGAGGCTCGTTGAAAAAATCGAAGTTCTATATGGAAGATATGTACATGGTGAGGAAAGTTTCCGCAAACGGAGCACTATTCCGGAATAAAGGAAAGCGCCCAATTTGCTATTGTCGGGCCAGATTGCGGAAGTGAGGAGATTAATCAATCTATGGAAGAAAAGATAAAGAATATAATCGGAATGACACTTTTCGCTGTATGTTTTTTGGGAATTATAATAGGGATTTACTTCCTTGGAATAGCGGGGATTTTTGAAATACTTGGTATTCAATATCAATCAATCTGGTCATTAATCATTTTTGTAATAATTATCTTTATTCTGGGGTTGCCAGTTGATCTGGTTTTTAAATAATGCTTATAAGTATAAGGGATAAAAACATCCGGCAGCTCATGATGAATGTCTTTGCACTTTTCACAATAAAGCCTGCGAATGATAAGATTATCCCGTTTACCTGAGCTTCTACACCATACGCGAGGGCGACTGCCCGCCACCTTTTCTAAAGGTTCCTCACAACATGGACAAATACTGATTTCCGCACTCCTAACAAAGAACGCCCGATTCCTTCTCCTTCTCAATCAACTTATAATTTGATATAATAACCATAATATGTGCTATTATTGGACGTCTCCAGTGAAATTGTTTCCGCAGTTTCACATAAAATGGAGGCGTCCTTTTCCTTTCTCAAGAATTTATACCTTGGTCATTATATCGGTCAATATTCGGTCAGGCATTAGTGTCAACTTCTGGTCTTTTTGATTTAGCTAAAACACCTCGGTTTTATCGACTATAAAGCAATCATCAACTTGTTTATATTCCAACGAATTCACTCCTTTTATGAAACAGTATATCTTGATTCAATATTAGCATAATTCTTTCTAAAAATAATCAATATTAATAGCAGCTTTTGCTGATTCTTATTCAAGGAACGCGCCAGATTGCGGCAAAACAATTGAAGTAACGTGCTTTTCACACCAATTAATTACCATAAAACGCCCTTTGAATAGGTAAAAAGAAGTTGTAAATAATAAAAGAAATAATAATGATAGTGAGGTGAATATGGTGAAATTAAAGAAGTTAAAAATAGGTGCTTCTACTGTAATACTTTCCTCCGGGTTATTGTTTGGGTGTGCAGCTCCAAATTTAGATAATGATGATGAACAGGAATCAGATCCGACTGAAGAGCCTTCCGAGCAACAAGACCAAAACGGTCAAGATAACAATAACCAGGACAACAATGATAAAAATGGTATAGAGGATATACTACAACCAGGACACCAATAAGTATCGCTAGCGTCGTTTAAAAGGTGTTTTTTGTAAATAGAAAAACCCTAGGCTAGGCCCAATATATACAGATGAAACCCCAACTGTTACTTCAAATATGTTGCTATCATGACTATTGGATCTATCAGACGATGGCAGTTTCGTTCATACATTTTTTTGACCTGTTTGTTTTAGGTGGCAAGAGTAAATAATTCCAAGTCAGTCTGATATTTTTTCTGCTGGCAAGAAGCAACAGCTTCTCTAATGGTTGTGGCACATATTTTATCATCAAATAAGTCAACCATTAACTGACCGGAAGAGTCCAGCCGGCCAAGGAAAACATTTTCGATACTGACATCCTTTATACCAAGTTCCAGCTAATTGATGTTAAGTAATGCGTTTAATTCCTCCAATATGCGTATTTTCAATAACAGATTATACCATAATATAATTTCCCTTTGATTGCGTTAAATTGGGCGTCTTCCTATTCAGGAAGTGCGCCCATTAAATGAACAACCTACTCAAGAGAAGTTAACAAAAAAAGTGCGTAGTTAGGCACTCTTAGTTACTATTCCTGTTTTTTAAAATATAAAGTTCATTTTCCATTTTTTTCTTATCGACAATAAAATCCATTTCATTAATTCTTGATAAAAATTTAAAATGGAAGAGGGCTGATGATGGAGCTGGAATATATAAGAGACTATGCGATGTACACAGCGATCTTTGGTATGTTTAGTTTTGTTTGGTTCGGATGGGCTCAGGAGAATCCTGGAAAAAATTGGCGCAAGTATATAGGGGTTTCTTCCGGGATTGCATTGTTAGTATGTTTGATTGGCGTGTATTTACGTACTGGGATGCGGCTACTAATTTGTCAGAAAAGGACGCTTTTATGAACTATTTAATTGTTTTCTACATTGAAATTTTTATAGCGGGTCTCGGCGCTTTCATGTTGATTCGAAATAAAAAGAAGGGTTATGTTGCTCCGTGGATTGTTTTTATCGTAGGTACGCATTTTTTCTGGTTAGTAAACCCTTTTAAAGACCCTGGTTTATATATGTTAGCGGTACTTATGATAGTAATTGCGGTAATATCACCATGGCTATCCAAAAAAAATTGGGCGTCGCCAACAGTGCAATCACCGGCATAGGATCTGGCACTGCTTTATTTTGTTTTGGCATATTGGGATTGATTCGCTACCTATTGGCATAAACGTCATTGCTAAAACATTAACGAATCACTCGGTAAAACAGATGTTGTTTTCATGGTTTTGTTGATCTACAGTCATCGAGGAGCAAAAACGGAATAAGGGGGTTTAGCTTACTTAGAAGTTTCCCGCTTTATCGTTCTGGGAAAGCAATATCCTGATTATCGTCTCTATTGTATTGTATCAAGGTCTATCACCATCCATTTCCTTTTCAACCTGTATAAATTTCCCTCCAATCAACCAACCTAAGTTAAATTCATTTAGTCGATAAAGAAAGGATCTCAAGGATGAAAAACAGGCAAAAGGGAATACTGCCTTTGATCAAAAGGCGAAGGAAAAAGCGTCAATCAACTTATAAAAATAATATTTCCGACCTTGAACCACCTGTTGATGAAAACGCTTTACTTTCAAACGACTTAAACGATAATGAGAACGCGTAGATCGATTTATAAAAATTGTTCTGACGTTATTTTCCGACCGTTTTACATCGGTGAACAGGTTAAAGCGAATCTCATTTACATTGAAGGACTGTCAAACATTGAGGAAATTGATGACAGTGTCCTGTCCCCGCTCATCAAGTCGCCGGTGGGAGAAGACTATTCCATAGATACATTGGTTCACAAAAAGATTTCGACTTCGAGTGTAAAAGAAGTCAAAACGTTTTCAGACAGCATAAAAGAAATTGCATCCGGAAATCCGGTGATTCTGGTTGATCAGCAAAATAGCGGCTTTGCATTGGGGCTCTCGAAATGGGAAAAGCGGTCTGTTGATGAACCACAGGCAGAAACGGTTGTCAGGGGTCCCCGGGAGGGTTTTGTTGAAACAATCGGTGTCAACACGTCACTACTCCGGAGAAGGATCAGGAGCCCCAAATTGAAAATGAAATCCATGCAGGCTGGTGAATACACCAAAACAACCATAAAACTTGCGTATGTCGAAGGTGTTGTGGATCAGGAAGTACTGGAAGAAGCTGTGAATCGGATAAAACGAATCGATGCTGACGGTATTTTGGACAGCGGCATATTGGAAGAATATATAGAAGATAATCCGAATTCTCCTTTTCCGCAGGTATTAGCGACTGAACGGCCTGATGTTGTGACAGGACAGCTGCTGGAAGGCTGTGTCGCTGTCCTTGTGGACGGTTCCCCGCACAGCATTGTTGTACCCACGACATTTTATTCACTGATGCAGGCGAGTGAGGACTACTATGGCCGTTTTATTTCTGCTCATTTCACTTTTTCTTCCGTCCTTATATGTGGCGCTGCTCACTTTTCATCAGGAAATGGTTCCGACAACGCTTTTGTTCAGTATTGCAGCTTCACGTGCACAAGTTCCATTCCCAGCACTGGTCGAAGCGCTTATGATGGAAATTACCTTTGAGGCACTCCGTGAAGCGGGTCTCCGTCTGCCGAAACAAGTGGGTTCGGCTGTCAGTATTGTTGGTGCACTGGTGATTGGTGAAGCAGCGGTTTCAGCGGGGATTGTGTCGGCTCCCATGGTGATTGTTGTTGCATTGACAGGTGTTGCTTCGTTTACCATTCCACGTTATTCAGCGTCGATAGCGATTCGGATGCTTCGTTTTCCAATTATTCTGCTCGCAGGAACACTTGGATTGCTGGGCATCATCATGGGCATTATTGTGATTATTATCCATATGGTGTCACTTCGCTCATTCGGTCAGCCATATCTTAGCCCGATGGCACCAATGCAATGGCAGGATATGAAGGATGTGCTGATGCGTGCGCCATGGTGGAAGTTCAATACGAGACCGCATTTTTCAGGCAAATTTAATAAATATCGTCAATCCGATAACCAGAAACCTTCTCCGATCAGAGGTGAGGAATAAACTGCTGCTTGTCGTCAATGGAGGTGGAATTACATGATAGAAAAAGGAAAAATCAACACGCTGCAAATGGCTATTCTGATTTATCCAACCGTTATCGCAACAGCAATTCTCCTCGTTCCGGCGGTAACCGGAGAACAAGCGCGGCAGGACATGTGGCTGTCACCGATCTGGGCTTCTCTGGCCGGCTTTCTGGCTGCTTTTATTGCGATTCAGCTCAATAAACGTTTCCCGAAGCAGACACTCATTCAATATAGTGAGACGATAGCCGGCAAATTCCTGGGAAAAGTCAACGGCCTTGTGTTTATCTTGTTTTTAGCCCATGTATGCGGGGTAATATTAAGGGAATATGGCGAATTTGTGAAGGGAAATTTCCTCGAGGATACACCCATGGCTGTGATTCTTGGAAGCATGATCCTTATATGTGCCTTTGCAGTGAGGGGCGGGCTAGAAGTGATTGCCAGAAGTGCCCAGATATTTGTGCCTGTTGTGATAGTTTTGTTTATAGTGATTATTTTGTTATTAACCCCGGATATGAATCCTGGCAATATGCTTCCCGTTTTTGAAAATGGATTAATACCTTCTTTGAAGGGCGCAGTGATGCCGGCAGGATGGTATTTGGAGTTTTTTATGATTTCTTTCCTGCTTCCATTTATAAGGAATCAAAAAAAAGCCGTAAAGTGGAGTGCGGCAACCGTCATTGCCGTTATGTTTACCTTGGTCATTACCAATATGGTAACGATGTTTGTATTCGGTGCGATTACCGACCAGTTTACATATCCCGTCATGGAAGCAGCGCGTTATATCAGTATAACTGAATTTATCCAGCATATGGAGTCTGTTGTCATGGCGATTTGGGTTGGCGGTATATTTGTTAAAATTTCGGTTTTTTTCTATGCCACAGTACTAAGTACCGCCCAATGGCTAAAGCTGTCCGATTATCGGCCGATTGTTTTCCCGTTTGCTTTCATTATCTCAGTTTTGGGGCACTGGTCTGCAGCGAATTTACAGGAGCTTGAGAAATTCCTGGTCGAAACGTTTCCAATTTACTCACTTGTTTTCCTGGCCGTTATCCCAATTATGCTGTTGTTAGCTGCTATCATTTTGAGTAAGCGCTCAAACCCGAACGCTGAATAAGGAAAGGAGAGTTCCTGTCATGAAACAGCTTTATAATGTTCTTGTGTGTCTTCTAATGCTGCTTCTTGCGGGATGCTGGGATCGCATGGAAGTCAATGATTTAGCCATTGTAGTCGGAATGGGTCTTCATAAAACAGATGATGACCTTGTTGAACTTTCCGTACAGATGGTGAACCCAAGTTCGATGGCAAGCGGACAGGGAGGTGGCGGTGCTCAACAAGGCACCGGTCAACTGACAACCGTGGAGAAAGATACAGGCAAAACAACTTTTGACGCCAGTTCAACACTGCAGGAAAAAATTTCGCGAAAGGTGTTTGTCGGCCATAACCGTGTGGTGTTTATCAGTGAAAAAATGGCCGAAAAAGGAATCCGCAAACATATTGATTTTTTGGCACGACATCCGGAACCAAGATTAAGATCCTATGTTTTTGTAACGAAAGGTGCCCCTGCAGATTTTTTCAAAGTCATGCCGGATTTGGAGACAAGCTCAGCTGAAACGGCAAGGGAACTGGCAATTTTAAAGATAGGCATGAGTGTCGAAGTGAAAGATCTGCTCCAAATGACAGCTGATGGAAGCGAAAATGCAGCATTGCCGATACTCGAGATCGAGGAGGAATCTCCAGATACATACGGTTTAAGTGTAAGTGGCACAGCTGTCTTTAAAAATGGAAAAATGGTCGGACAACTCGATAATCGTGTGACAAGAGGTGCTCTATGGATACGAAATGAAATTAACAATGCCGCAGTAACCGTGAGGCCCGAGGGTACGGAAGGTTATATTTCATTTAATATTTTTGAGGCAAGAACAAAACTCGTTCCCAAAATTAAAAATGGAAATTGGACGATGACCATAAATGTTCAATCGATTGATGATGCTGTCGAAAATGAAACAACGTTAAATCTAAAAGACCCTGACACAATTAAAAGACTTGAAAAGCAATTGGAAGAAAGGATTGATAAGCGTATCCGAACAGCCCTGGAACACGTGCAGCAAGATATGCAGGCGGATATTCTCGGTTTTGGTGAGGTGTTTCACCGTCAATATCCGGGCAAATGGGCCAAAGTGAAAGATAACTGGAATGAAGCAACATTTCCGGAAATAACGGTTAATATTAAAAGCGATGTTAACATTAAACGGCCTGGCAGGTCCACATCACCACCGGCGGTACCGGATGACGAGGTCACTGACAAATGAAAATAGCAGTTGTACTTTTAATCATAGTTGTTACTGCCTTGATCACACTGTATGAATGGCCCAAAATAAATGAAAATTTAAAGAAGGAAAAACGTGCGTTTATTGTATTGATAATGGCAGGCGTTCTGCTTGCCACTTTGCTGACTTATTTTCCGGCAATGCCCGGTCCAACTGAATTGATTGAATGGGTATTTAAACCATTCAGCAGTTTATTGCCAGAATGATGGCATGTATTTTTTGAAAAAACCTTTTTAAATCAACCTTTTTCCCAGCATATTTACCGCAAGCATTATAGGCAAAAGGAATTTCAAAACACATAAGGTCTGCTATAATTGACTATCAAATGATCTTTGAATTAAAGAGAGATTAGATGAGTGGATTAATCAATCATGGAGGAAGTTGTTTTGGAACAAAGATCAATAGCAACAGAAAAACAGAATAAAATAGCCGGATGGGGACTATTGATTGGCGTCCTTTTAATTGCCTCCAACCTGCGGGCGCCTTTAACCTCAGTGGGGGCTCTCTTGCCTTATATCCGTGATGATTTGGACATCAGCAATACCGTGGCCGGAAGCCTGACAACATTGCCTCTGCTGGCATTTGCCGTCTTATCGCCGTTCGCCTCGTCCGTTGCCAATCGTATCGGCATGGAGCGGACGATTTTTTATTCTTTTATATTGCTGACCATTGGACTTATTGTGCGTACGTTATTCGGCATAACATTACTGCTCGCTGGTACGATCGTTGTTGGGCTGGCGATAGCATTTGGAAATGTTTTATTGCCGGCGTTAATCAAAATGAAATTTCCGCTGAAAATTGGGCTGCTCACAGGCCTTTATGCGGTCTTTATGAATATCTTCGGTGCTTTGGCATCAGGGGTTAGTTTACCACTGTCACGAATTTCCCGATGGGGATGGCAAGGGTCATTGACCTCCTGGGCGATATTAACGATTGTAGCATTAGTCGTTTGGATGCCACAGCTCAAGAAACAAGCGGAATCACCGATAAGTGATGATGGAACCGGTACAGCGAAAAACAATATTTGGAAATCCCCTTTGGCATGGCATATAACTGTTTACATGGGGACACAATCAATGGTTTTCTTCACAATGGTTTCATGGCTGCCGGATATTCTAAATGATAATGGCTATACGTCCGGTGCGGCAGGCTGGATACTTTCGCTGATGCAATTGGCGTTCATCCCATTTACATTTATTACTCCGGTTATCGCTGAAAAAACGGCAGATCAAAGGCTGCTGACCGCCATCACCGGCATATTGGTTATGATCGGTGCCGGCGGGCTTCTGACCGGGAATGCCATATTGATCACCATAGCGGTTATATGTATTGGCGGAGCCTGTGGTGCGGCGTTCAGTTTGTCGATGATGTTCTTTAGTTTGCGGTCAAATGATGGACAGGAAGCAGCTAAAGTGTCCGGAATGGCCCAGTCAGTTGGCTATTTAATCGCAGCAGCCGGACCGGTGTTATTAGGTTTTATGCATGATATTACAGCCGATTGGATTCTTCCGATTACCATAGTGGGAATGATCGGGATTATATTGATTGTGACCGGGATGAAATCAGGTGCAGACAGGAAGATAGCGAGCGCCCAATAAATTGGCTGCATTGAAGGAAATAGAATAGACATTTCCAAGCTTTGGGGTGAAAATTTACAAATTATAGAAGGAAGTTGGCACTATATTGTTAAATAACAGAGTGCAGATAAGGACTATATTAAAACTATTATCCTTCACGATGCTGTAAGGATTGGATTTACCGTGCTATATCAGCATAACCCTTGAACAGGTTATAGGTGATAGATGACATAAAACCTGTCGACAAGAAATTGTGGTCAGGCAACCTATGGCTAAGTTTGGATATTTTTAGTAACTTTACAAATTATCTTAAATCCGTTAATATAAAAATATACAAAATTCACAGACTTCATTTATTTTTTAGTGCGTGTTCAAAAGGAGGATAAAGTGAGACTTCATTCAGCGGCATTGTCTTTTTCCCGCTGAATGTTAGTTGAACCGAATCGGGTATTTAAGGTCAGTCAGCCGCCGTTTTTGGCGGGTTACTGACCATTACATGCGGGATGAAAAGGACCGGCTCGCGACGACAATCACAGGCGCCGGCACTAGCACGTCCGGTGCGTCGGCAGGCTAAGTTCGTCACGTCAATCGCTAATGCCTGGATGAGCACGTCCTGTGCATCAAAGCTCGAAGTGGTGCCGTTTCGAGTACACGGAATGCTTCTGTGAAATGACATCGCACACGAGCATTCGTTTTTTCTTTTCCACGGAGTGGGCTTCTCTTGTTTTGTGGTGACGTGTGCGTTGGCGATTGTCGTGGGTGGTTTTAACAGAAGGTCCTCTACGTCGATGTATGATATTAACCTGACTTTTTGAACAACCGCTTTTACATCATTGTTATCATCGATTTAACCATACCAGGAAAATCATGACCTCATACATGAAAATAATAATAGTAAGCAAGTTTAATACTATTGACATATTCGTAAGCGCTTTCGGTTTCTGGTAATGAATGGCGTTATGATTTTAAAGATACCATCTTGACTGTAATAGTGATAGCAATTTTTTCATATTTATGAACAAAGGGACAAGGGCAACGGAATTAAAGGATTCCGAGTCCCATTTAATAAATAAACAAGGGGAATGAGGAGGAAAGCGTATGAATAAAGACTCGGTCGTACTGGACGAAGAAAAATTGGCAAGTTACCCACAACAGCCACATGGTGGGAAGTTAGTCGACCGCGTTCTTAAGGGTAAAGAACGTGATGAAGCGATGGAAAAAGCGAAACAGCTGCCAACCATCATGGTAGATCTGGAAGCTGTTATTACGCTTGAAATGATAGCCACTGGTGTGCTGTCTCCGAATGAAGGGTTTATGGTGGAAGAAGATTACAAGTCTGTTCTTACCAATGGCCGCTTGAAAAATGGTGTTATTTGGCCAGTTCCATTGAGTTTTGCACCTATTGGCGATCGGAATGAACAGGTCATTCAAACATTATCCGTTGGAGATGAGGTAGCTCTGGCGGACGAGACAAAAGAACCTGTTGCCATACTTAAGTTAGATGATATCTTTCATTATGATCGGGATTTTCGTGCTTCACATCTTTTTGGAACCACAGACCGCAGCCATCCCGGCGTTGATTCTATTTACCGGCGCATGGGGGATACGGCTTTAGGCGGTCCGATTCAATTGCTGCGCCGCGTACACTGGGGGCCATTCGAAGACATTCGGATGGAACCGAAAGATACATGGAAGCTATTTTATGAAGATAAAAAATTTAATTCCGTTGGTGGTTTTATAACAGGGGCTAACCCGATGCACCGGGGCCATGAGTATATTCATAGAAACGCGTTGGAAGAGTTGGATGGGTTGTTTGTTCAGCCGCTGGTAGAGATGGCCAAACGTGAATACACACGTCATGAGTTCAGGATGTTATCATATCGGAGTGTCCTGGATAACTACTATCCAAAAGAAAGGACGATGCTCGCCCCTTTACGGGTAACATATATTTTTGCCGGCCCGCGGGAAGCGGTTCTGCATGCAATCATTATGAAAAACTATGGCTGTACCCATGCACTTATCGGAAGGGATCATGCAGGCATTGGTGATTTTTATGGTAAATATGAAGCCCATACCATTTTTGATGAATTTACATCAGATGAACTGGGCATTGATATACGTTTGTTCCATGAAGTTTTCTATTGCACGCGCTGTGATCATCCGGCAACAGATCAAACGTGCCCGCACGATGAGCGGTACCGGATTAATATTTCCGGAACAGGTATCAGGGAACTGCTGCGCTATGGCGCTCTGCCACCAAAGGAAATTGTTCGACCGGAATCTGCCCGGATTGCCATGCAAGGCATTCAGCCAAAAGGTGTTGATGAAAATAACCAGGCCGTCAAACCAGTCGGAAAGACCATTAAAAGCATTTTCCCATATTATTTAAGCAGATCCAGGCTTGGCGGACCAAAGCGAAACAAGGAACTTAAGGTGGAAGAACTGACGATTGAAGATTTGGAAACAGCTATTCTGGATGCGCGTGCGAATGCCGATCGGGTTTACAAAGAAATTTTTGAAGAGTTCAGTTATATAACCGACACACTAAGGTCAACACAGCCTGATTGGGTAGCGGATGCACGCGAATCAATCTATAAACAGCAGGAAATGGTTGTTGCATCGCTGGAAGAAAAGGTGGATAAAGCGTCAGAAAAAGCCTCTGATGAATTTATGTATCAGGACAGGGGAGAAGCTGAACGTGAATTACAGGTAGCCAGGAAAATGTTCGACGACATCCCGCCTGCACTGCGGGCCGAAGAAATTAAATACAGAACATGGAATCCGCTGCCGTATGAACGTTATCGAAGTTAAGAAACGGCAAAAGGCTGTTTCACAGTACGGAAGTGGTCGTAACAAAAATAAAATAAATTTACGAAAAGGGATGGCGCAATGCTGTCTCTTTTCTTCGTTTTCTGCATCAGAACTGTCAGTAACAGGCGTTTATTGTTTAATAACCTCCATTTGGGTCAAACTACAGTTTGGAGGTGTTTGAATTGGCTAAAGACAAAAAAGGAATAAATGATGTCAGTGATGAGCAGGCAGTAAGGAAGAATCTTACCAGAAATTATGATCATGAATTCGCCAATGAGCCTTTGACACCGATGGAAAAGGCAAACAACAAGAAGACGAAAAAACGGCAGTAAGGATGAAAGGGAATGGTTAGGCCATTCCTTTTTTAAACATCAGAAATAAGTTCAGATGATGCTAAAACCTTATTGACTCAAGTTTCTGAATCCAACAATATAATCACCCAAACGTTTCCATCATGTCATCATATCCTTCTAATAAGAAAAATTCTTATGAGTGAGAATTTTCATTTATATGGAGGGTAAAGAATGACAGATGGATTGAAACATTTACTATTTCTTTGTTTTGGAGGGATCCTTATGGCTGCCCTTAGTCATCCATTTGTAACAGCAGCTTCTGATCAAAAACCCCAGGCTCCAAAACCTATATTGATAGATGAACAAACAAGCGATTTTTCGGTAACAGGAAAGCCAGGTAACGGCAATAACGAAACGCCCGGAGAGTGGTATGCTGGTGAAACACCGCCAAACCTGATTCCAAACGCACCAGTATTGCTTTTCGTTCCGGGGCTAAATAGTGCTGCCCAAGTATTTTGGGAAGACAATGATATGTACCAAACAGCGTATGACGCCGGTTATCAAACTGCTTTCATCCAATTGTATGATGCCGGGGGAGCATCTGCGGATATGTGGCAAAATGGTGAGTTACTTGCAGCAAAAATACAGGAAATTGCCGCGCATTTTGATGGAAAGTCGATTACGGTTATCGGCCACAGCAAGGGTGGTGTGGATACGCAGGCAGCCCTGACGTATTATGGCGCAGAAGAATACGTCGAAAATGTCATCACATTGTCAAGCCCACATCACGGATCACAGCTGGCTGATTTGGCGTATAGCTCCTGGGCCGGTTGGCTGGCAGATTTGATAGGTTCGCAGGGAGAGGGCACCTATGCGATGCAAATGGGCTATATGGAAAACTTTCGTGATGAAACAGATGAGCGGCCACTGGCATATTACAATCATTATTTCACCCTCGGCGGAAAGAAATGGGGCCCCGTCTTTTCATCTACTTGGTTTGGCGGGACGTATTTATCGCAATTTGGTTCAAATGATGGCGTGGTGACGACAGGAAGCAGCAGGTTGCCTGGCGGTCATGAGATTATGATAGGGGACTGGGACCATTTCACCATTCGGACCGGTGTGACCTTCAGCACATTTGAAGATTATCTGTCGGATACCGGGTTACAATACCATCCAACCACAATACACGATTCGGTAGGCAGTAAACCGGCATTCAATCACTGGATCCATGGCGGTTTACTGCCCGGCGGAAAGACGAAAATGATAAATTTGTCTGTTGAGGAAAAAGTGAAAAAGGTGCGTTTGCAGTTGTTGGCTGCAGGAAAGCCTTCAGGGATCACATTAACGGACCCATCCGGAAAAGAAATCGTTCCGGAAGTTAAAAGCAATAAAGTGACAGAAGAATATTTTGCCGGTGCTGTCAGTAACAGACTTGTTATCGAGGAGCCGGATCCCGGACAGTGGCAATTGAACATGGAAGCTGTTCATGATGATGCCTATCTGTTAATGGCAGATTTCCAAACAAAACCAAAACTTTACCAGGCCAAAAAACATATGGAAATGGGTCAGTTAAATTATCATTTAGATATCGACACTTCACAAGTAATAGAAGAATCGTTACAGGCGACATATCATGTAACAGATACAAAAAATCCGTCCAAAACAAAAACATTCTCCGTTAACGGAAGCGCAAATATGTCGCAGCGCATACAACTGAATCAAGCGGATACTGTTTATAATATAACGATCGATATCAGTGGTAAGACAAAAGAAGGGCATCATTTTAAGAGAACTGTGGTGGATTCAGTTTATTATTAGTTTCTTTTGAGACGTGTGTTCCTGCTTTTGGGCAGTCCTTCCCCGAAGATCATTTCAACCAATTTTTAGGATATATCCGCTCAAATGATCTGCGCGTCACCACTTTTTTGGTCAGTAAATACATTAAATAAATTGGATAGATTTCACAAATGATTGGAAAGCTTTTTTTCTTGGACAGTAGAAAGAAAGGGTGACAAGTATGACCTTCTGCCACTTAGAATCAGAAATCGAAAACATTCTATCAGATCTCGATGTTCAAACCGGACTAGTCATCAAAGAAGAAAACGAGACGATCAATATTAATGAAAACATGCAAATGCCCGCAGCTAGTGTTATCAAAATCCCAATAATCATCGAAGCGTTCCGGAAGGCAGATAATGGAGAATTGAACCTGTCTGAAACCATGACCATTCCTGCTGATGCTGTCGTCGGCGGTTCCGGTGTTTTACAGTCGTTATCCGAGCATATTTCAATGTCATTGCTTGATATATTGACGCTGATGATTGTTGTTTCGGATAATACAGCTTCCAATTTGGCGCTTGAGCGGATTGGGATTGAGAATGTGAACAGGTTTTGCCAGCAGATGGGATGTCAAAATACGGAAATCCAGCGCTATTTCATGGATATGAACGCTGCTGAGGCAGGCCTGAACAACGTAACAACAGCGGACGATATGATCAAGATTCTTGAAGAAATTACTTCACCCCGGCTGTTAACCAAAAAATCTGCCGATCGCGTTTTTGAAATTATGACAGCACAGCAGCTGAACTTAAAATTGCCTGCTTACCAAATAAACGATGATATGGTGATTGCCAATAAAACCGGAGAGCTTGCGCGTGCTGATCATGACGTCGGAATCTTTCAATACAATGATCGAAAAGTTTTCGCTGCTGTTTTGATGAATGATGTCAGTGATCATGTTGCAGCCCAGCAGGCCATTGCCCGTGTTGGGAAAGCAATTATGATGTATTTGACCGCGTAAGTATGCGACAGTTTTTCAGTTCTTCAATGACGTGATATGATGATCTATATGAATCTATCGACATGATGGGAGCTGATAATGTGGCTATACTAACGAATGATTGGGCACCGGTCATGGAAAAAGAGTTTCAAAAGGATTATTATTTTCAGCTGCGCACGTTTCTGAAGCAGGAATATGGCAGCACAACGGTTTACCCTGATATGTATGATATTTTTAATGCCCTTCATTATACAGACTATCAAAATACGAAAGTAGTCATTCTTGGGCAAGATCCATACCATGGTCCAAACCAGGCACATGGTTTAAGCTTTTCTGTGAAGCCAGAAGTCAGCGTTCCACCTTCCTTACAAAATATTTACAAGGAACTGCATGATGATCTCGGCATTCCAATCCCTAATCATGGATACCTGGTAGACTGGGCCAAACAAGGCGTTCTTTTGTTAAATACCGTTTTGACAGTCAGGGCCGGACAGCCGACATCCCACAGAGGAAAAGGGTGGGAAAATTTTACGAATGAAGTGATCCGGCAAGTGAATGCCAAAAAAGACCCGGTCGTTTTCATGCTGTGGGGACGCCACGCTCAGGCAAAAGAGGCATTCATTACGGAACCGCACCATCTAATTATTAAATCACCGCATCCAAGCCCATTTTCTGCGCATAAAGGATTCTTTGGCAGCCGTCCTTTTTCACGTGCCAATCGATTTTTGGAAGAAGTCGGGTGTACGCCGATTGACTGGCGTCTGCAGGGGTGAAAATATTCGGTCTTTGGAAAAGTTATTCAACATCCGGGAAACAACTCGTTCCCCGGATGTTGCGTGAACCGTTATATCGCATTTGCGACAATCCCAACACCGGAAGTTGATTTTCTTTTTAGGTAAGTGCAATATTGTATTGATAGATACGTTAAAACGAAAGCGCGTTTGATTGCCGAATGGCGGTACAAAAGGACTGGCCGTGGCTCATAATGTTGTTTGCAACCGGTGACGTGTCGACTGAATTGGTGTTGGCTCGAGCGGGTTGATGGGGCTCTCGCACGATTTGGGTGACGTGCCGCGCGTTTTATTGCTTTTCTCGCACGATTTGGGTCCCGCGCCGCACGTTTTGATACTTTTCTTGTACGATTAGAGTCCCGTGTTGCATGTTTCGTTGTCGCTCTCGTTCGAATATGCTCCTATCAAATATTATATTTTCCGTCCTGTTCTGTAATAACACCATTGTTCAACTCTAAAACAATTTTTCCATCACCGTTACTATTATCAATCAAGATATGCATTTACGATTCACCATTTCCGATAAAATGGCTTTATATCATCATTCAGGAATTCTTCTACCAATTTTCCGCTTTTTTCATATACGATATATGTGTCATTTTCCTTTGCATTAATTCTGGCTCTTTCACCTGTCATCTTTGCCATTTGTCGACCCAGTCATATTTTCCTTTGGCTTCATGGCTTCGCTTTTCTGACATCTGGCACATCCCCTTTTTTTATCAGATTTAAGTCCGATTCTAGAGCATTTTTCTTAGCAGTCTGAATGAAACCATGACACTTTTTCCCCGCCACACACGATTATAGTTATGAACCTTCTCACCTATATAATCGAGTTGCAGGATGAAAAGGTGTCATCAACTACTCAGTATATAAACAAACGGGTAGCAGCAACGAAAGTATCATTTCAAAACTTTCTAAGCGGAGACTGTGCAGGGACAAAACAAACTCACCCCACTGGCTCAGTGACTAATCCCCTCAGCACTGATTCACAAGCGGGAGTGCCTCTTAAAGCAATTCAAGTCCTCTAGAAGGAAAAGTCGTCATGCACCAAATCAACAAAGTGCCTCTTATCCAAAAACCAGACATGATTTGGACTTGCCTTGAATAGCCATTTAGAAAGAGGTCCTGGCAGGGAGGAGAGATGATGCTGCAATTCATAGTAGAGTTGTTTACGAGCGAGCGTATAGCAGAAGATATTTTATCCAATCCAATCACTGAACTTATTTTCATGATTCTATTCATCGCCTTTTTCCTCACACTTGTGATTCATCTAGGGCTATTTGCCAAACTAAAAAAAATCAGAAACTATATCGATACGACCAACCAAATGGATATTGAACCGCTGAACACGATTAAAGCGCAATATGATTGGAGTAGGCAGGAAGAATCGGTCAAACCGGAAACCTTTGTCCAGGAGAAATTTTCCGGTTGGCGCGTATTTAATGTGCCGGTTGTCAATCTGATTAAAATGGTGCAGATGACCGTTTCTGTTTTTATATTGATTGGGGTGCTGGGGACGTTTATCGGCCTGACCATCGCCCTGGGAAGTATTGATGCAACGGGCAGCCAACTGGTTGAGAATATAGCTGCCGTCTTGTCGGGAATTGATGTCGCATTCTATACAAGTATTGCTGGGATGGGGCTGTCCTTGATCATGACGGTGCTTATAAAAGTTTTTAATACGGAATATATGCTGACGGATATCATGTTAAAAGTTGAATCCCATCTGGAAGGAAACGAACAGGACGGGATAAGCCGGTTAATCGATGTGTCAGAAGCCATTAACCATTCCATTCAGCACTTGGAGGAAACGAATCAACAGTCATTGTCAGGGATTGAACATGCCTTCGCAGGTTTTCAGGAATATACAACCGGCCTGCAGCAATCCGCAAAAGATCTGGTGGCATTTAACGATGGGCTTTCCAGCAACCTGCAAGAATTCCAGGAACTGTTCGACCATATGAAAGAGGTGACGGATGGGTTTGGCGAGTCCACGACAAAGCTGAATAATAACTTTGAATCGTTATTTTCCTATTTTAAAAAGATGGATGGCAAAAATGAGCGCATGGTCAAAGCCTTTGAAAATACGTATGAACGCGTTAAGGACGTTTCGCAAGCGCAGATGGATACCCTGAATCATTTCGGGGAATCAGTTGCCGAGTTAAAATCCTTTACGTCGTCCATCATGGCTGAGCAAGAATCCATTCACAGCCAATTTGCGACAATCACGCAGCAAAGTCATGACCTGGCGGAAACAATGGCAGCGCATAATAAGGAATTTAAACAAATATTCGGGACGGATGTGAGTTCCAAATTGACCGGCATCATCTCGCAGATGCGTGAACTATCAAAGGACTTTGACCAAATGAGCGGTCCGATCAGCCAACTCCCGCAAGCCCTTGAGGTGATCAATCAGACACAGGCTGAGTATAAATACCTGTTATCCGACCGTTTTGACGAGCTTAAAGAGTTTAACCGAACGTTTAACCATCATCTGAAAGCTCATTCCGAGGAATCGAAGGCATTTGAACGACAAGTGCAAGAAGCGACCCGAACGTATGAGAAACTCGGCATGCAGAATAATCAGCTGATTAATGAGATCAACAATACGATCTCCCAGATGAACAATACGTTCAATCAACGCGAAAACCAAGTCGAAGCAAGTGTTGATGTTTTAAAAAATACGCTCTCCAATTATGTAGCTGGACTGGAAGGGCTTCTGGGAGACAAGCTTGACAAGGTTGCCCGGAACATCAATGACTCCGTGGAAACAACGAATGATGGCATCAAAAAGGAATTCCAGGAAATACGACGTTTATCGGAAGACATTCAGCAAAATAATTCCCGGTATATACAGCAATTCCTTCAGGATCTCAGTAGGGAAATACAAGGGCTGAACCGGCAGTTGAATGGGCCCGGCCAGACCACTCAAAATATGAACGGTGCAGGATTGAGACAGAATGGATACTAAATACCAGCGGCTTTTCAAAAAGGAGCAGGACGAGGGGCAATTTTGGCCATCTTTTACCGACTTGTTGACCATCATTCTATTATGTTTCATTTTAATTTTCATAGCGATGATGATTATTAAATCGTTGCAAATTGAAGAGATGAAAAAGACAATTGATCAGATCATGGGTGTACGGTCCCAGCTGGTGAATGACTTGCAGGCGGAATTCAGCGATTCATCCCTTGGTGTTGAAGTGGATGAGGAGACAGGGGCTATGATTTTTAACACAGAAATTTTATTTAACTATGATGAGTCCGAATTAAAGCCGGATTCCTTTCAGTTTTTGGATGAATTTGTGCCGAAGTATCTGGACATTCTGCTGCAGAGCGGCTATGAAGAATATATTGCGGAAATCATTATCGAAGGCCACACCGATCGCGATGGGAGCTATATGTATAACCTTGAACTCTCACAGGATAGGGCATACAGTGTTGCGGAATACATTCTAAGCAACGATTTTCCATATAAAAATATTCAAGCGCATCTTCAGGAAAAATTAACGGTGAACGGCAAGTCCTATACTGACTTCCGGACGGATGATTCAGGCAATTACAGTGCAGAAAATTCCAGACGCGTGGAATTTAAATTTCGGCTTAAAGATGAGGAAATTCTCGAGAGAACGAGAGAAATTTTGCAGGAATGAATACAAGGAAACAAATGGATAAGTGTCTGCCGCTTGGAACCAGGAAAATAGTTCTGAGCAGCAGACACTAAATCAATTAAGCATAGATTGTGAATTTATCGAGACTGCTGTGCCCCGGCAACAATGCGGTATCACTGTCCCGGGGTTAGAAACATTTAAGAAACCGTAACGTTCCTATACTTCTAATCCTGCAATCCCAAAGCCCCCTGGTCCTGCATGAGTAGAAATCATAGCACCTGCCTGCATCCATTTTACATGTTTGAATCTGTTTTCTTTTGCGATTTCATCCATCTGCTGCATGATACTTTCATCAAGTCCGATCGAGTATTGAAAATAGAGTTGTTCGCGATCAATGTCGTACTGATTTAAATAATCCTGCATAAGTTTTTCCGCAACCGCACTCATTTTCCCGCGATATTTTTTTGTGGAAACAAGTTTCCCTTCAATTAATT
>Ga0079226_10001206_pt1 | contig 19694 bp, 16 predicted proteins | sample Poulit2014_FD_76345 | JGI IMG/M metagenome (GOLD analysis project Ga0079226, IMG submission 76345) | Agricultural soil microbial communities from Georgia to study Nitrogen management - Poultry litter 2014 | ecosystem: Environmental > Terrestrial > Soil > Agricultural land | place: USA: Georgia... | reverse complement strand
TTTTCTTCCTTCAAGATTTCCAACACGATTTGTGATTTGAATTCTGGTGTATATCTTTTGCGTTTCATATACCTACCTTAACATCTCCTTTTTTCGTGTCTAAAATCTTGGGTCCATTATAAAATGATCCAATTCTTCTGCCGGTATCTCATTTCTAAAAATCTGACAGACTTTCGGAATGCCTTTAATTAAGTGCCAAAGCTCTTTACGCATAAGAGGGAAATGGTCGTCGGTTTCAACAAATATATAGCCAGGCACTGCACTTTTCATTTCTTTTCTTGCGGTGTTTTTTCCTCTAAACACTTGTGTAAATGTTTCAAAGGCATGAAACCGGTATGCGAAAAGGAGAAGGAGCTGCATTACAATGGTCTGATATCAATTTTAAGGATATGACAATAAACATTAATAAGACTCTTGATTTTTCAACTAATAATGAAGAGGAGCTTTTCGGAGATGTGAAATCATTTAATTCAAAGAGAGTAATTAGTATGAGCAAAACTCTTGCCGACCATCTTCGCTTTCATGCCAACTGGCAAAATCAAAATAAAACGATGATTAATGATATCTACCATCATGATTTGAATTTGGTACTCTGTCGCAAAGACGGTAATTTCATGCCAAAATCAAGCTTGTTCAATGCATTTGAGCGTATATTAAAAAGAGCCAATATGAAACCATTACCGATACACTCCTTACGTCACACCCATGCCGTTTTACAGTTGGAGGCTGGCGCTGATATGAAATACCTACAGGAGCGACTCGGTCATGGAAGTTATCAGATTACAGCAGACGTATACTCCCACGTATCCAAGAAGATAGAAAAGAAAAATACTGCCCAATTTGAAACTTACATGGACAGTATTTTAAAATAAAAATTTATGTGGGCGTTTCGTGGGCGCATACAATTTTTAGGTTGATTATGTTGATGCACCCACGGGGACAAACTCTGTCATAGCAGCGTTAATACGTTGTTAAATACTGTTCCCGCTCCCACGGGTGTACAGTGGTGCGGAACATATTCCATTCAATCTCTTTTGCTTCAGCAAAATGTTCATACAGGTGTCCGCCCAATGCGTCAACAATTGTGCTGTCTTTTTGCAGTTCCAGCAATGCATCCATAAGTGTTGCCGGCAAATCTTTGACACCATTTGCCTCCCGTTCCCTCTTATCCATGACATAAATGTTTCGATCGATGGTATCAGGCGGTGTCAATTTATTCTCAACCCCATCCAATCCGCTGGCAAGCAGTACCGCCATTGCCAAATATGGATTAGCAGCAGGATCCACACTCCTAACTTCTATCCGGGTACTCAGTCCGCGGGAGTATGGGATTCGTACGAGCGGGCTTCTGTTTGTTCCCGACCAGGCAACATAACAAGGCGCCTCGTATCCGGGTACAAGCCGTTTATACGAGTTGACAGTTGGATTGGTTACGGCTGTAAAATTTGTGGCATGTTTAATGATTCCGGCCGTAAACTGATAGGCAACATCACTTAATTGCATGTCATCCTGATTATTAAAAAACGCATTCTCACCGTTTTTAAACAAGGACATGTTGACATGCATACCGGATCCGTTAACACCGAACAATGGTTTTGGCATGAATGTCGCATGCAGGTTATGTTTTCTGGCAATTGTCTTGACTACCAGTTTGAATGTCTGGATATCATCCGCATGTTTTAATGCATCCGAGTATTTGAAATCAATCTCATGCTGACCGGGGGCCACTTCATGGTGTGATGCTTCAATTTCGAATCCCATTTCTTCCAATTCCAGGACGATATCCCGACGGCAGTTTTCGCCGAGGTCCGTTGGTGCCAGATCAAAATAACCGCCGCGGTCATTTAACTCCAGTGAAGGCTGGCCTTTGTCATCCAATTTAAATAAAAAGAATTCGGGCTCTGTCCCGATATTGAATGCATCAAATCCGAGCTCTTCCATTTTCTTAAGATTGCGTTTCAGATTATATCGCGGGCAACCTGCAAAAGGGGTTCCATCCGGGTTATAAATATCACAAATGAACCGAGCGACTTTCCCTTTTTCGGATGTCCATGGAAACACGACAAATGTGTCCGGATCAGGGTGCAAATACATGTCCGATTCCTCAATACGGACAAATCCTTCAATTGAGGACCCGTCAAACATCATCTTATTATCCAATGCTTTGTCTAATTGACTGAGGGGGATTTCAACATTTTTAATCGTTCCGAGCATATCGGTAAACTGCAGCCGGATAAAGCGGACATTTTCCGCTTCAATTTGTTTCATGATTTGTTCTTTTGTTAAGCCTTTGTGCATCCAATTACCTCCGTTATCAAATTAATGGAAAAATCAAGTAAGATCCCCCTGCCGGCAAACTCGATTCCCCCATTTTGCCCGCCTGGTATAGTTTATTTCTTAAAATTTGACGCAATTCTTTATCAGACAGGTCCTACGCGATTCATTTTTTCTATTCATTCCTCTCATCTTCCAGAATGAGATGTTTAATCCCTGCTGAATTAATCGCCTATCCAGCAAATTTAGTATCTCCAATGAACAATCAACATCATTAAGTAAGAATAAACGCTGATTGCCGGTTGATCTGACCAAGTAAATTAAATCTGATTCCCATACAATACCCGATTATTCTGGGTTCGGTCAGTCTTTGGCAGTGCTGATTAAAAATAAAAGCATCGAACGGCGATCCTGATCGTTCATCGAAAGTTTCTCCTTATTGATAATAGGTCATATCATACACTACATTAAAGTTTGACGTCAAATTCATGTTTTCCTTACATCAAAAAATAAAAAAGAGCCTTATTCAGCTCTTTAGCGTCATGAGTCCTTTTTCGATTAAATCATTTACGGCAGCTTCAAGTGCGATTTTAACATGTTCATAAGTTAAACCACCCTGAACAAATGCTGTATATGGTTCCCTAATCGGGCCATCTGCAGTCAATTCAAGACTGGCACCCTGAATGAATGTACCGGCTGCCATAATGACTTGATTCTGATAACCGGGCATTTCACTCGGGTACGGTGTCACAAAAGCATTCACCGGAGAGTTATGCTGGATTGCCTGGCAAAAAGCGATCATATTTTCCGAGTCATTAAATGTAACGGTCTGTATCAAATCTGTCCGCTTCGATTCATAATCAGGGCTTGTACAAAAGCCGGCCAAATCCAAAAATCTTGCAGTCAGGACAGCCCCTTTTAATGCTTCACCAACAATATGCGGAGCCATAAACAGTCCCTGAAACATTTCCTGCAGCATATTGAATGTTGCGCCCGTTTCCTTGCCGAGCCCCGGAGCAGTTAAACGATTGGCACACTGTTCAACATACTCTGTTTTTCCCGCAATATAGCCGCCTGCACGAACCATTCCACCACCAGGATTTTTAATCAGGGATCCAGCGATAACATCTGCCCCTGCATGCAGTGGTTCCTGTTCCTCAACAAACTCACCGTAACAATTATCAACAAAAATAATCAGGTTTTCGTTAATCGCTTTGACAAAATCGACCATTTCACCTATTTCATCAATCGTAAATGATGGTCTGTCATCATATCCTTTTGAACGCTGGATAGCAATGACTTTAGTCCTTGCCGAAATGCTTTGGCGGATGGCGGTATAATCAATCGAACCATCATCCAACAAATCTGTCTGATTATATGTAATATGAAAATCGTGTAATGAACCACTATAGTGTCCATTAACGCCAATAACCGACTCAAGTGTATCATAGGGCTTCCCGGTAATGTAGAGCAATTCATCACCCGGACGTAAAAGGCCAAACAGGGCAGTTGATATCGCATGTGTGCCAGAAACAATTTGCGGTCTTACGAGTGCATCCTCCCCGCCAAAGACTTCTGCATAAATGGCTTCCAGCGTCTCCCGTCCCAAATCGTCGTATCCATATCCTGTTGTCGAATAAAAGTGGCTCTCACTGACGCGATTATCCTTAAAGGCATCAAGGACTCTTTTTTGGTTCTTCTCCACGATTTTGGAAATGTTTGTATGCTGTGTTATACAGTCCCTTTCTGCATTTGCTATCAAATCTTTTAACATCATATCTTATTGCTCCTTCAACAAACGTTGCATCGGGTGGTTATGCCGAATATACCCGCTGATAAAGTACTTGTTTTCGTTTTCCTGAAAAAACCGCTCTGTTACAATTGATTCCTGTTCCAGGCGGTACAGCATTTTTCCCTGATCAGGGCTTAAACTTACTTTATACGAGTCCCATTCTTCCTTCAACGTATCTTCCAACTTTGTCAGCATGCGGTGGATATCAGAACGATCAAATGTACTGATCAAAATATTGGGATAATACATCGGGATAAAATCGTTGTCAATCAGATCTTTTTTATTATAAACCATCAGTTTTGGGATCGTATCAGCATCGAGATCTTGCAGTAAATTATTTACCGTCTTCTGGTGGTGCCATAAATCAGGATTTGCCGCATCAGCGACATGCAGGATAAAATCTGCCTCGGCTACTTCTTCAAGCGTTGATCTGAACGCAGCAATCAGTGATGTTGGTAGATCCTGAATAAATCCGACTGTATCGGTTATCAATGTTTGAAAACCTGATGGCAGCTGGATTTTGCGTGTCAGCGGATCAAGTGTCGCAAATAATTGATTTTCCACCAGCGCATCACTCTGGGTCAACTGGTTAAATAACGTTGATTTGCCGGCATTTGTATAACCGACAATGGCCACCTGGAAAACATCATTTGTTTTTCGGCGTTGGCGGTATTGTTCACGCTGGCGGACAATCTGCTTTAACTGTCGCTTGATATCATCAATCCGGTTTCTTATATGACGTTGGTCTGTTTCCAGCTTTGTCTCACCGGGACCACGTGTTCCAATCCCAGCCCCCAGACGTGACATTTCTTCACCCTTGCCACGCAGCCTTGGCAGGGTGTATTCCAACTGGGCAAGCTCCACTTGCAATTTACCTTCTTTCGTCCTTGCGCGCTGCGCGAAAATATCCAGAATCAGCTGGCTCCGGTCAATGACTTGAATGCCAATGCGATCACTTAGATTACGCAGCTGCCCGGGTGATAGTTCATCATTGGAGATGATGATATCAGCCTTTAACTCTTCGGCCGTTTCTCTTATTTCGTCCATTTTTCCTTCGCCGATATAGTAAGCGGGATGAATCCGCTGCCGATTTTGAATAATAATCTTTTCAACAGAACCACCAGCTGTTTTGGACAATGACTTCAGCTCATCAAGTGATGATTCAAAACGTCTGTCATGAACTCCGGGCATTTTTACAGCGATTATTAAAATCTTTTCCGGCATGTCAAAACCTCTTCCTGTAACCATTCTTACGATATTGCTTACCCGTCATTATCATAGCAAAGAACACATCATTCGACAATTATAGCGGAACAAGGGTTCAGGCTTTGTGCCCCCTTTTTTCAGAAATGGATTACACATATTATTCACTCACGATCAAGTGACAAATCCTCACCTGTCAAATAAATCAAATCATCCATCGAAAAGGCTTCTTGTGTTAATAATCTTGTGGCATGAAGTCTGATTGCCTGCTCAATTACGTTGCGAATATAACGTGCATTCGCAAAATTGTACTGTGTATGGCGTTTTTGATGATTTAAATGCGTTCGTAATTTCCATTCTGCTTCTTTCGTTAATTCATATTCTCGACTCTGGACCATTTGTTTCGCAATTTTTATGAGCTGCTCAGTATCATAATCCTGAAAATCCAATATGAATGGGAATCTTGATTTCAAACCGGGATTGAGCGTCAGGAAACGATCCATTTCATATGGATACCCAGCTAATATTAATACAAAGTCATTATGATAATCTTCCATGTGTTTGACCAATGTATCAATTGCCTCTTTGCCAAAATCCTTTTCCCCGCCGCGCGCTAATGAGTAAGCTTCGTCAATGAATAAAATCCCGCCCATCGCTTTTTGGATGACAGCCCGCGTCTTTTGTGCTGTCTGGCCAATATACTCACCGACCAGATCCGCCCGTTCTGCCTCAATAAAATGACCCTTAGACAGCAGGTTCATCTCAAAATACATTTTGGCAAGCTTTCTAGCTACTGTTGTTTTACCTGTACCGGGATTGCCTTTAAATAACATATGGAGCACTTGTTTTGAACCGGTCAGCCCTATCTCCCTGCGTTTTTCATTAATGATAATGGTGGCGTATATTTCTTTTATCGTCCGCTTCAATCGTTTCATGCCAATAAATGAAGAAAATTCAGCATCAATATGTGAAAAGGTGTCATTTGCTGTTAAATGTTGTTTACCTTCATCGCGGGAGACATGATGTTTATCCTGCAGTATAATATTGATTTTTCCATTTTTGTTTCGAAGTTTCTGTGTATCCACATGATCACTCCTTCATCACGATAGTATACGTGATGTAGGAGTGTGTTGTGACAAACGCCCATATAAAACGGACGCCTGAAAGCGTCCGTTTTATTATTCCTTCTCTAATGACACATTTTTTACAGGGGCAAATGTGGAAATGGCGTGTTTGAATATTAGCTGCTGTTTTCCATCGGTTTCCAATAATACCGTAAAATTGTCAAATGCTTTAACAATCCCCCGCAATTGAAAACCATTAGTCAGAAATAATGTGACCGAAACATGATCCTTTCTGAGTTTATTTAAGTACTGATCCTGAATGTTCACCGACTGTGCCATTCTATTTCCTCCTCTTTTCTATCTGTATTTAAATACTTCTATATATGTTGCAACTTTCCTGCTAGGTCATTTAAAATATTTCTTACGATTTCTTCACTTGACTCCGGTGTCATCGTATACCAATTCACATTCATTTTATTTTTAAACCAGGTGTATTGCCGTTTGGCGTAACGCCTCGAATTTCGCTTCAGTAAATGAACGGCATCATCAAATGTGCGTTCACCTTTAAAATAAGGGATAAATTCTTTATATCCGATGCCGCGCATCGCTTGATGATCTTCATAACCTTGATCATAAAGCGTTTTGACTTCTTGCAACAGTCCCTGTGCGAGCATATGGTCAACGCGGTCATTAATACGTTCGTATAAACGTTTCCGATCCATTTCCAATCCTACAAAAATAGGATGATAGGGCGAATCCGCTGACTGTTTTCTTTGATATTCAGACATCGTTGTTCCGGTTGTTTCATAGATTTCCAATGCACGGATGAGACGTCTGTGGTTGTTTGGATGAATTTTTGCAGCCTGATCCGGATCTATCTCTTTCAGGCGTTTGTACATAATGCCGGTTCCTTGATCGTTAAGCTCTTTTTCCAGCCGTTTGGTCACCTGTTCGTTCCTTCTCTGATCGGAAAAATGATAATCATATAAAGCTGCCTGAATATAAAGGCCGCTTCCACCGGCAATGATCGGCAGTTTCCCATGTGAATCTATTTCTGTAATATAATGCTGGACGTAATTTTGATAATCTGCTACCGAAAAGGGTTCGTCGGGATTTTTAATGTCAATCATATAATGGGGAATCCCCTGTTTCTCTTCTTCTGTAATCTTGGCAGTTCCAATATCCAATCCTTTATAGACTTGCATGGAATCCCCACTGATGACTTCGCCGCCAAAACATCTGGCTATTTCAATGCTCAGCTGCGTTTTCCCTACAGCCGTTGGTCCTACAATTGCTATGACTTTCGTTTTCATCAGCATTCCCCTAAATATCTTTATTCATACGCACGATATGCATGCAGCATCCAGACATATTTTTCTAATTTGCCTTGAAGTGTGACAAGCAAGTCAACTGTCGGCTCGTCGTTCCTTTCGCCTGCATATGGAATCCCTTCTTCTCTTATTTCTTTGATCATCTGTTGGTAGTCCTCAATCAATCGTGCTGTTATTTCATCTTCTTTATCATCAGCTGCTGCTTCTTCCAGTGTTGCTTCCTTTATGTATTTAATCATCGTCGCCAAAGGTTTACCGTCAATCATTAACACCCTTTCAGCAATTTCATCAGCGTCTGCTGCAAACGTTGTGTACATGTCTTCAAATACGTCGTGCAGCTGAAAGAATTGTTTTCCCTGGATAAACCAGTGATAACGATGAAGTTTAACATACATGACAAAATAATTGGATAGTAACTGATTTAAAAAATTGATCAGTTTTTGATTGTCCACAGGCAGCACCCCCGTAATCTCTTTATTTTAGTTTTTACGAGGTGTGCACGATTTATACATTTACATGACCCGTTTAAACATTTTTTCCAGCTCATAAGAAGAAAAGTGAATGATAACCGGTCTTCCGTGCGGGCATGTGAATGGATCGATCGTTGCTCGCAAATCTTCCAGCAGTCTGAACATATCATCCTGATTTAAATGATGGTTCGCTTTTATGGACCGCTTGCATGACATCAGAGCGGCGGCATCTTCTCTAATGGCTTGTACATCAACTTTCTCATCCTGCATAATCTGATTGATCATCTCACGGATAACCTCTTCTTCAAAGCCTTTCGGAAACCAGTTGGGATGGGATCGAATGATATAAGTCTGATTACCGAACGGCTCAAAAAACAAGCCAACATTGTTAAGATCTTCCATATGATGATCGATAAAAATGGATTCCTGTTTGGAGAATTCAAATGTTAAAGGAATCAGTAGTTCCTGCACTTCATTTGTCGTTTGCCCTAATTTTCTCCTGAATCGTTCAAACTTGATCCGTTCCTGGGCAGCGTGCTGATCAATCATATAAAAGCCGTTTTCGTTTTGAGCCAGAATGTAGGTCCCGTGAAGCTGGCCAATTGGATACATGACCGGCACCCGCTGTTCTTTGCCAGACTCCTCCCTCAGTGTATAAGAATCGCTGGCTGGTGTAGCAACCGGGTCAGGATATGGTTTATCAGCCATCGGATTTAACGGATGACTTTCCGGTTGGTATTCCTGTTTGTCCTGACCAATCATTTGCCTGCTTCTAATTTCCGGTGTATCTTCATTTACTTGCTGTTCATCCGTCCATGACGTTGATTGCTGTTTTGGTTCATCAAATGTCATGGCGTTCTGAACTGTTTGCTTTGTCTGTGCAGGCTGTCTCTGTTCCATATCCGGTATGAGTGACGTTTTACGGAATGCTTCTCGAATTGTTTCTTCAATTGCTGCAAAAAGTTCCTTATCTTTACTGAAACGAACTTCAAGTTTGGTTGGATGGACATTCACATCAACCAAAATCGGATCCATTTCGATAGACAGCACAACAATTGGAGATCGCCCTACCGGAAGCAGTGTACGATAACCGTTGATAATAGCCTGTGAGAGTTGCATACTTTTTATATATCTGCCGTTAATTATCGTTGACATATAGTTTCGGGAAGCTCTCGTCACTTCAGGTTTTGCAATATATCCTTCTATCGAAAAATCGAGTGTTTCGTGTTTAACCGGCAGCATCTTCCTGGCCACACTCATACCATAAACCTGACTGATGACCTGGAGAAGATCACCGCTTCCTGCCGTGCTGAATAGTGACTTTCCATTGTGTGTCACTTCAAAACGAATGTTTGGGTGTGACAATGCCAGACGGTTTAACAGATCCGTGATGTGTCCAAGCTCGGTATGAATGGTTTTCATATACTTCAAGCGAGCGGGTGTGTTGAAAAATAAATCCTCAACAACAATTTCCGTTCCTTTGCGCGCATCACTCTTTTTCCTGTCTGTAATCACGCCGCCTTCAATTGATAATAACGTACCGGCACTCACGCCCTGGGATGTTTTCACCGTTAATCTGCTGACTGCTGCAATACTGGCCAGTGCTTCCCCCCGAAAACCCAAGGTATTGACGCGGAATAAATCCGTTTCATCCGTTATCTTACTTGTTGCATGACGCAAAAAAGCTTTCTCAGCATCATCTTCAGGCATGCCATTTCCATTATCGGTCACTTTTATTTTTTGCAGACCAGCTTCCTCCACTTCCACTTTGATCCAGGAACTGTCAGCGTCAATACTGTTTTCAATTAATTCTTTCACAACAGAAGCAGGACGTTCCACTACTTCCCCGGCAGCTATTTTATTCGCAAGTGCATCCGGCATTTGAAAAATTCCCATGGAAACAGTCCTTTCGTTTTATTCTTTTGCTTGTTTTTGCAGACGGTATAATTCATTCATGGCATCCAGTGGTGTCATCTCAAATAGGTTAATAGTTTTTAAATCATCGATCACATTGGCAGCTTTTTGACTGACCGGATTCTTCTTCTGTTTAACTTGTTCTTCTTCTGCAAAAAAGGATAATTGTCCACTGACACTTGTAACTGGTTCATTGTCATGTTCCAATTGCTTCAAAATGATGTTAGCGCGGTCGATCAGCGTTGAAGGCAAATCAGCTAATTTCGCAACATGAATGCCATAGCTTTGATCAGCTGCTCCTTCTTTTACCTGATGAAGAAAGACAACATTCCCTTCATATTCTTCTGCCCGTACATGAATATTTTTCAGCCTGTCGAGACTTTCTTCAAGTGCGGTTAGTTCATGATAATGGGTCGAAAATACCGTTTTGGCATGAATATGATCATGAATATACTCAACAATTGCCTGGGCTAGAGCCATCCCGTCATACGTGCTTGTGCCCCGGCCAATTTCATCCAACAAAATTAAACTGTTTTCCGTGGCATTGGCAATGGCATGTTTGGCTTCGAGCATTTCAACCATAAATGTACTCTGCCCTGACACGAGGTCATCTGCTGCTCCAATTCGTGTGAAAATCTGATCGAACAACAGCAGTTCAGCCTCCTCGCAAGGGACAAAACAGCCGATCTGGCCCATGATAACAGTCAAGGCAAGCTGGCGCATATAGGTACTCTTGCCAGACATATTCGGTCCGGTAATCAGAAGAATGGAAGTCTCCTGATCAAGCAAAATATCATTCGGGACAAATGCATCATCTTGCATAACTTGTTCAACGACCGGATGGCGTCCATTTTTGATCGATAATCGGTTTTTCGTAAAACTCGGCCGTTTATAATGGTTTGCTTCACTGACTGTTGCAAACCCTTGTAATACATCGATTTGGCTGACAATTTCCGCCAAATACTGGATTTCCGGAATGTGTTCCTTTACCTGATCACGGATTTCCAGAAACAGATTATATTCCAGGTCAACACTTTTCTCTTCCGCTTCCATGATCAGTTGTTCTTTTTCCTTCAACTCCGGTGTGACATATCGTTCAGCATTTGTCAGCGTCTGTTTCCGCTCATACCTGTCTTCCGGCAGCAGGTGCAGATTCGCCTTGGTGACTTCGATGTAATAACCGAAAACGCGGTTATACCCGACTTTCAGCGATTTAATATTCGTTTCTTTCTTTTCTTTTTGTTCCAATTCGGCAATCCATTGCTTCCCATTCCGTGATGCCTCACGATACGTATCCAGTTTGTCATGATAGCCATCTTTAATGATCGAACCTTCCGTTATGGATACCGGCGGGTCATCCTTCAAACTGGAATCGAGCAACGAAACAAGATGTTCCGGAAATGAAAGTTTGCTGCTTAATTCCGTTATTTTTTCCGAATCAAACCGGGTTAAAATCGATTTTAATTCGGGAATTTTTTCAAGTGATTGCTTCAGCTGAATCAGATCGCGTGCATTGACATTTCCAAATGCAACCCTGCCGGCAAGCCGTTCCAGATCATAAACTGATTTAAGTGTTTCACGCAACATATCCCGTTCCATAAAACCTTGTAAAAATCCTTCCACGATATCCAATCGCGCTTCGATTACCTGCTTGTTTAACAGCGGCCGATCGAGCCATTTTTTGAGCATGCGCGACCCCATTGCCGTAACAGTCTGGTCAAGCACCCAGAGCAGGCTTCCATGTTTTCCTTTCTTCATGATCGTTTCAGTCAATTCCAGATTGCGTTTCGAATACATATCGAGGGATAAATAATGGTTCAATTCGATAACATGTGCTGGCTGCAAATGATCAAGCGAGCGCTTTTGTGTGTCCTCTATGTAATTCAGCAGCCGGCTGAATGCCTGTATAAGCCGCTCATCATTCAAATTGTCACATAAACTTCGGTATTCAGCATTAAATGTGGTCTCATCCTGATACGACAATGTCAGATTCAATTTCTTATATAATTCTTCCTGCAATGGTTCAGGAAGCCCGGAGGAGACAACGATTTCTTTAACCGGCTGATTATACAGTTCATGAATGACAGCGTCCCAACCGCCGGAAATAAGAGCAATATGATTTTCACCGACAGATAAATCGCTGTAAACAATGACATATGAACCATCTTCAAAATGTGAAAGACTCGCAATATAGTTATTGTCACGCTCTGTCAGCATATTGGTTTCCATAACCGTACCGGGCGTGATTAATTGGACGACTTCCCGTTTCACAACACCTTTTGCGGTTTTCGGATCCTCAACCTGTTCACAAATTGCCACTTTATAGCCCTTATCAATTAAATTTTTAATATAATTGGCCGAAGAATGATATGGCACACCACACATCGGAATTGGCTTTTCTTTTCCGCCATCCCGTTTGGTCAGGGTGATTTCCAATTCTCTGGCAGCATTGATGGCATCATCAAAAAACATTTCATAAAAATCACCCAGCCGGAAAAATAAAAAAGCATCTTTATGCTCAGCTTTAATTTTCAAATATTGCTCCATCATTGGTGTATAATTAGCCATAATGAATCCTCCAAAAACTTGCGATATATTGTTATATTATAGCATATTTTGCAGAATGAAGACGAATCGGAAATTCATAAAAAAACTTACGAGAGTTTCCCCTCGTAAGTTCCTTAATCCTTATCCTTGCTGTCGACAAAGTCGGGTTTGACATCGCCTAGTTCATCATCCGTAATATCAAAGCCCCAGTCATCGTCATCATCAAATGTGTACCCTTTTGGATCAACTTTGACGGCTACTTTTGTCTCACCAATAATTTGCACAACAAACTCGCGCTCAACATCCACGACAATTTTATTACCATGGTTTGCAATCTCGCACTCCAGACAGTTTGGCTGCTGAACCACTTTGGCAATAACGTCATAGTCATCATTTAAACAGTTATCGTCCTTTACTGAAAGCGGGACATAGTCGGTATACGTTACACGTTCGGTAACCACTTCTGTTTTGGTATTATCATTGTACGAATACCAGATATTAATGTCATAGCTGCCATTGATTTCCACCGTCTCTTCTGATTTTTTCTTGGCATTGTACAAATGATTGATTACCCAGCAGCCGAGAATGCTGGAAGGTCTATGTGACGGCGATACATGGTGTGTTGCCTGCGTAAATTTTCTGCCCTTGCCACAAACCGCTTTCGTAATGATTTCTCTATAATCATGATCAAGAAAAGACATATCTTCGTTACCTCCTTTTTCTCATAGTCATTTTATGCAAGACAAATACCTAAAGTGCATAGTGAATTTGATAAAAGGGGTAACGACACCTCACTCACTTGAAAAGATATAAAGAAGCCAGGCGGAACTGGACCCGTCTGGCTTTAAATCATTACTGGCTCGATGATTCGTCCGGAAGCTTTGTACCGGTTTTACCTGAAAGAAGGTCACCGCCGGTTGATGTGATAACATTGTTGGTAACCTCGCGTGAGATCGTCCCGGACACAAGCTGAAGGACGTCATTAACAACGCCCTGTGTCTCCTTGAATTCCTGGACAATCGGAATATCATCTAATTCGGCATGCAATCGATCAATTTCTTCTTCGACCTTCTTCAAAGCTTCTGTTTTGCCATATGCCTGAAAATTGACAGCCTGCTTCTGCAATGTTTTTATTTTCGTGATTAACTTCTGGACTTTCTGGTTATCGTTAATTCTGGCTTCAACTTGTTTGAAGCGGTCAATCTCTTCTGTGTTGGCCAGCATGTTTGCCAGCTGTTTGGCTTCATCCAGTATTTGTTTACGTGTGTACTCTGCCATCTTACTTCACCTCTGCTGTCGTTTCTGCCATAACACCGTTTAATGACCATGTTTTGGCTTCCGTTATTTTAACATCAACAATTTTCCCGATCGCAGATTTAGGACCTTTAAAATTGACCAATTTGTTCCGTTCCGTATAGCCTGCCAGCACATCGGGATCTTTTTTACTTTCACCTTCCACAAGCACTTTGACAACTTTATCCTTGTACTGCTTCATGGATTCGGCAGATTGTTTGTTTACGAGCTCGTTTAGACGGTATAGACGCTGTTTTTTCACTTCCTCAGGCACATTGTCTTTTTTCCGGGCAGCTGGTGTGCCTTCACGAGGTGAATAAATAAATGTGAATGCTGATTCAAAACCAACCTCTTCAACCAGAGACATCGTTTCTTCAAACTGTTCTTCCGTTTCATTCGGAAATCCGACAATAATATCGGTTGTCAGTGTCGCATTCGGCATCGCCTTACGGATTTTTCTTACCAGTTCCAGATAATCTTCACGGGTATACCTGCGATTCATTTTCTTGAGAATCTCACTGCTCCCGGATTGGACAGGCAAATGAATATGGTCAAGTAGATTGCCGCCTTTTGCGAGCACTTCAATCAGACGGTCATCAAAATCCCTCGGGTGTGATGTTGTAAAACGGATTCTCGGTATATCAATTTTGCTCAGGTCATCCATCAAGTCGCCCAGACCATAATCCGAATCCTCAAAGTCTTTACCGTATGCATTGACATTCTGGCCGAGCAGCGTGATTTCCTTATAGCCTTGTGCCGTCAGCTGGCGTACTTCCTGAATGATATCTTCCGGCCGCCTGCTTCGTTCTTTCCCGCGGGTCATCGGCACAATACAGTACGTGCAGAACTTGTCACATCCATACATAATATTAACCCAGGCTTTGATTTTGCCTTTTCGTGCTTTCGGCAGGTTCTCAATGATATCGCCTTCTTTCGACCATACTTCCACCACTTTTTCCTTGCCGAACATCGCCTCTTTCACAAGGTGCGGCAGGCGGTGAATATTATGGGTTCCAAAAATGAGGTCAACTTGCGGATGCTTTTTCATAATTCGATTGACAACTTTCTCTTCCTGGGACATACAGCCGCACACACCAAGAATCAAGTCCGGCTTTTCGCGTTTCAGGGCTTTCAGATGTCCGATTTCACCGAATACTTTATTTTCCGCATTTTCCCGGATGGCACATGTATTTAACAGAATAATATCTGCTTCGTTGGTATCATTCGTTGATTCATAACCCATTTCATCCAGAATGCCTGCCATGACCTCTGTATCATGTTCATTCATTTGGCAGCCGTATGTACGGATCAGGTATTTTTTGCCATCACCGATATTTTCCATATCTTCGGGGATTTCAAAATCATAGTGGACTTCTACATCATCACGTCCGCGTTTTCTTGCTTTGTTCAGATTAGGCGGTTCATATGTCGTTTCAAAATACTTGGCAATCAAATCATCACTGGACGTATTTTTCAGCCGTTCCATGTTGTCCGCATCGGATTTTATGTCCGCCGGATTTTCAGCCTGTCTGATTTGTGATTGCTGTTTCCGCTGCTGTTCATTCATAGTGAAACTCCTTTCTTCTTTATAAAAACGATTTATTGTATAATATCATCCATTAGTTCATTATAAAGGCTTCAGCCATATTAAACAATACATGACGGGTGCTGCACAAATAAAAACCCTCCTAACATAATAGGAAGAGTTCATCTATTCATATAAACATTCAAATGCATTTTAAATAAGCTTATCTCGGTTCAACAATCAATTTTATTGCTGTTCGTTCCTCTTCTTCAATCATGATATCGGTAAACGCCGGTATACAAATTAAATCCACCCCGCTTGGAGCAACAAATCCTCTTGCGATGGCCACTGCTTTCACAGCCTGGTTCAATGCACCGGCACCGATTGCCTGTATCTCCGCCGAGCCTCGTTCCCGTAAAACGTTCGCTAATGCACCTGCTACTGAATTTGGATTTGATTTGGCTGACACTTTTAATACTTCCACTGCTAGTTCCTCCTTCATTAACTATTGTCGTTCTAATGCTACTATATTCTTGGAGATGTTAGCTTATTACTTTATTATGCAACAATAATTCTAAACATTCAAATAAAGTGAAACTTCATTCTGTGAAGTGTTTTTCTTCACAGAATGTTAGTTGAACCGAATCGGGCATTTAAGGTCAGTTAACCGGCGTTTTTTGCCGGGTTACTGACCATTATATGCGGGGAAAAGTGAAACTTCATTCTGTGAAGTGTTTTTCTTCACAGAGATTAAGGAGCAAAGGCTAAGAACGCAACGTCCTGTTGCAACGCCTTTGTGACCTGCATCGTGCAGGCCCGAACCGAATCGGGCATTTAAGGTCAGTTAACCGGCGTTTTTGCCGGGTTACTGACTTTTAATCCTGGAAAAAGCGAAACTTCATTGAGCGGGGTTTCTGTCAGCCTGTAAACGGATGGTCATCATTAATTAATACACGCTCGATTTTGAAAGCGTTTCCTGTTTTTTTATCAATCGTTACAAGCAAACCATTCAATTGCGTTCTTCCCTTTTTGTCAATTTCAAAACGTACCGGCAAACTTGTCATAAATTTTTTCATAACGGTTTCTCGCTCCATACCTATTATCGCGTCATAGGGTCCGGTCATGCCAACATCTGTAATATATGCTGTCCCATTCGGCAAAATACGTTCATCGGCTGTCTGTGTGTGTGTATGTGTACCCACAACAGCACTGACTTTCCCGTCCAGATGCCAGCCCATTGCTTGTTTTTCGCTAGTTGCTTCGGCATGGAAATCGACAAAAATAATATTCGTTCTTTTTTTGGCCTGCTCGATCAATGCATCCATTTTCCGAAAAGGATCGTCGATAGCCGGTAAAAAAGTGCGTCCCTGTGCATTAATAACAGCAACTTCCGCACCATTTATATTGATAAAAACGATGCCTTTTCCCGGCGTGCCTTCCGGAAAATTGGCAGGCCTGATCATATTACTCGTATCATCAATAAATTCAAATATTTCTTTTTTATCCCAAGTATGATTCCCCATTGTTATGACATGGGCGCCCCATTCAAGAAATTGCTTGTAAATTTTTTGGGTGATCCCTTTGCCAGCTGCTGCGTTCTCCCCATTTATAATGGTCATATTCGGCCGATACTTCTCTTTCAGTTTGGGGAGGTAAGTCTGAACCATATCCCTGCCCGGAGAACCTACAACATCACCAATAAAAAGTATTTTCATATTGCTCATCCTATCTATATGAATTAATCATAGTGTTTCATAGTCCTAAAGCGTTGTAAAGTAAAATAAAAGCGGCCAAACGGCCGCTTTTATTTAGCATATTCTACTGCTCTTGTTTCCCTGATGACAGTCACTTTGATATGTCCTGGATAATCAAGTTCGCCTTCAATTTGCTTACGGATATCACGTGCAATGCGGGCAGAGTCAATATCATCGATTTCATCAGGCTTAACCATGATACGGATTTCCCTTCCGGCCTGAATGGCGAATGACTTCTCTACTCCAGCATAGGACTCTGAGATTTCTTCCAGTTTTTCGAGACGTTTGATATAGTTTTCCAATGTCTCGCTTCTGGCTCCTGGTCTTGCAGCTGACAGTGCATCAGCTGCAGCAACAAGAACCGCAATGATGGAAGTCGCCTCTTCATCACCATGGTGAGAAGCAATCGAATTGATGACAACTTCATGTTCTTTGTACTTGATTCCAAGCTCTTTTCCAATTTCAACATGGCTTCCCTCTACTTCATGATCGATGGCTTTACCAATATCATGAAGCAAGCCGGCTCTTCTTGCCAGTGTTTCATCTTCACCTAATTCAGCAGCAAGCAATCCGGAAAGGTAAGCTACCTCAGTGGAGTGCTTCAATACATTCTGACCATAGCTTGTACGATATTTTAAACGCCCAAGAATTTTGACGAGATCCGGATGCAGGCCGTGTATTCCAACCTCAAACGTAATCTCTTCGCCAACTTCACGAATATAGTCGTCAACGTCACGTCTTGCTTTATCAACCATTTCCTCAATTCTTGCCGGATGAATTCTCCCATCCTGTACAAGTCTTTCCAGCGCAATCCGGGCAATTTCCCGGCGGATTGGATCAAATCCTGACAAAACAACCGCTTCCGGTGTATCATCAATGATCAGGTCGATGCCTGTCAAAGTTTCGAGGGTACGGATATTGCGTCCTTCCCGACCAATAATCCGTCCTTTCATTTCATCATTTGGAAGATTTACAACAGATACGGTTGTTTCAGCAACATGATCTGCAGCGCAACGCTGCAAGGCCAGTGAAAGAATGCTTTTGGCCTTTTTATCTGCTTCCTCTTTGGCACGATTTTCAGCTTCTTTAACCATTAATGCTGTTTCGTGATTAACTTCTTGTTCAACCCGTTCCAAAATTATTTGTTTTGCCTGGTCAGTTGTATAACCGGAAATACGCTCAAGCTCCGTTTGCTGCTCATTAAGCATTGCTTCCACTTTGCTTTCCATTTCTTCAATTTGTTGTTGTTTTTCTGTTAGTGATTCTTCCCTTCCCTCCAGCATGGATTCACGCTTATCAAGCGTTTCGTCTTTTCTATCCAGATTTTCTTCTTTTTGCATCAGACGATTTTCTTGTTTCTGTACTTCCAATCGCCGTTCACGTAAGTCTTCCTCTGTCTGTTGACGCAGTTTATGATTTTCATCTTTCGCCTCAAGAAGTGCCTCTTTTTTGGCAGCATCTGCGTTCCGATGTGCCTCATCCACTATTTGTTTAGCTAAATTCTCCGCACTGGAAATTTTAGCTTCTGCAATAGTTTTACGAATCAGATAACCAACAACAATACCGACGATCAGGATTACGGCAAGCAAAATGGAGATGATTAAGGGATTATCCATGATTTCACCTCCCATTGCTATAAAGTTGTACAATTGATTCATTATTGTCGGCATGTACAATGTTCAATAATAAATAAATTATTGTATAATATAATAGAAAATTATACAACTTAATTTTACTGATACTGTTAACCAATGTCAAGAAATCGTAACAGTTATTGCCCTGAAATAAAAGCAAACTTTTTTCAGCGGGTTCTTTTCCCCGTTAAAGAAGAAGAACACAGAATCAGTGCTTGAGTGTCCGTATTGCAGCACTTTTGTGACCTGCATCATGCAGGCTCGAACAAATCGGACCTGTACAGCCGGTTGCCCCACACAACTTTCAAATTTTACGATTATATGAAACTTACTGCCTGTTAAGGCGGGATAAAAAAATAAGTCCTTTACTGGCCTGTTCCAGCAAAAGACTTATTCAAACATAAATGACAGCAATTAAACATCCAATCTTTCCTGATTACCCCCTTGAGGTTCATCTTCCGGTGCATCATCCATATTATAATGGGAACGGATAGCATGATGAATTTCCAGTTTAACGTCCTCATTTTCTTTCAGGAACTGTTTGGCATTCTCCCTGCCTTGCCCAAGCCGTTCACCATTATAGGAATACCATGCACCGCTTTTTTCAACGATATCCAATTGTGAACCTATATCCAAAATTTCGCCTTCTTTGGAAATCCCTTCACCATACATAATATCGACTTCTGCTTGTTTAAACGGTGGAGCCACCTTATTTTTGACTACTTTTAATCTGGCCTTATTGCCCACCATATCGTTTCCTTGTTTAAGCGTCTCTGCACGGCGCACTTCCAGTCTGACAGACGAATAGAACTTAAGAGCACGTCCGCCCGGCGTTGTTTCCGGATTACCGAACATGACACCCACTTTTTCCCTGATTTGATTGATGAAGATGG
>Ga0079226_10001205_pt1 | contig 19704 bp, 19 predicted proteins | sample Poulit2014_FD_76345 | JGI IMG/M metagenome (GOLD analysis project Ga0079226, IMG submission 76345) | Agricultural soil microbial communities from Georgia to study Nitrogen management - Poultry litter 2014 | ecosystem: Environmental > Terrestrial > Soil > Agricultural land | place: USA: Georgia... | reverse complement strand
TTGGCATTGGCATTATCCATTGCTTGCTCTTCGGTTTGCATTGTTGGCACACCTTCATTGTTGGCATTAGCAGCATTCGGATCAATCGGCTGAAATTCAATCGGCAAATTATTATCTTGAGATTGTAGGCTATCTACCGGTTGGCTGCTAGGTTTTAACCAAAGAAATAACACAATGATGATAACCAACACTGCAGCGCTGATAAGCAAACGGCGAGAACGAGTCGACAAATTGGCTAATGCTGATGCTTTGTGTGCAGTAACCGGTTCGGCGGCAAATTCGTTGTTTTCTGTATTTTCAACAGCTTGCTCAACTTCTGCTTGCTGGAAAGTTTCTGCTTTTGCCGCTTTTTTGTTAAAGATGCCTTTTAATTTGTCGATAAAAGAGGGGGCAGCTTCAACTGCCGGTCTTTTAGGGGTAATAGGTTCAAATTCATTAAACTCTAAATTTAATTCATTCTGTTTAGCGTCCTGTTGTTCGCTTTGCTGTTCCTTGTCTGTGTTACTCACGGTTATACCTCAAATTTTGGTTAAAAATCATTATTGCAACAATGTTATTGATTCAAAGTGATGAGATAACTTTGAACGATAAAAATTCTTTCTTGGCAGAGAGAAACGACTGCCGTTTTTTCCGTTGGCTATTTTAAAGGAAAAAATAGGCAATGACTAAGGCTAATCACGATTTATCTGAATATTTTTAGCTATACCAGGTTTTACTTTTTTCTCCGGCGATTTCACGTGCCAGTTTCGGCACCAGATAGCCGGAAGATAAGGTGATTAATTGCCGATAAATGGCTAAAGCCCGCTCATCGTCAATCCAAAAATGGCTTGCTCCTTCCACTTTATCCAACAGATGAAGATAGTAAGGCAAAATGCCGGTGGCAAACAGTTTGTCATTTAACGCTTTGAGAATGTGAGCATCATCGTTAATCCCTTTTAACAACACGGATTGATTGAGTAGCGTGACCCCAGCTTGTTTTAATGGTTGCAGCTGCCTGCTTAACAGTTCATCGATTTCATTGGCGTGATTAATGTGCAACACCAGCACTTTGTTAAGCGGTGAGTCCGCCAACGATCGACATAATTCGGGGGTAATGCGTTGTGGAATGACAACCGGCAAACGAGAGTGAATACGCACCGTTTTAAGGTGCGGAATCTGATTTAACTGCTCAAGTAACCAAGCTAATTCACGATCTTTCGCCATTAACGGATCACCGCCGGAAAAGATCACCTCCTCAATTTCGGAATGTTGAGCAATATAATCCAATGCTTTACGCCAATTCGCTTTATTTCCCGGATTATCCTCATAAGGGAAATGGCGACGGAAACAGTAACGGCAATTGACAGCACAGCCACCTTTTACCATCAGCAGCACACGGTTATGATATTTATGTAATAAATTAGGGATGGCATTATCCTGTTCTTGCAGCGGATCTTTCACAAATCCGGGTGTTTGCAGAAATTCGGCGGCATCGGTCATCACTTGCAAAAAAAGAGGATCGTTGGCATTGCCTTTTTCCATTTTATTTATAAACGGCATTGGCACGCGCATTGCAAATAAACGGCGCGCAGCCAAATGTTGTTGATAGGGTTCGAGCGGTAAATTCAGTAATGTTAAAAGTTGAATCGGATCGGAAACCGCAGTGGCTAAGTATTCAGTCCAATCGGAATCTGCTCCAAATGTGAGGTTTTGCATTATCATATGACGATTTTTTTACCTATGTCTTCCATTAAATGACATTATTTTTATCAAAAACTTCTTAAAAAGTTGAAAATTCAACCGTTAGAGATATATACTTCCAACTTTTCTAAAGTAGCACAATTTTTTGTGAATTGTGCGGTGAATTGAACAGACAATCAAATATTAATGAGGATATTATGGCAAGCTATTCTACCAGCGATTTCAAACCAGGTCTTAAATTTATGCAAGATGGCGAACCTTGTGTAATTGTAGAAAATGAGTTTGTGAAACCGGGGAAAGGACAAGCGTTTACTCGTACTCGTATTCGTAAATTGATTTCAGGCAAAGTGTTGGATGTGAACTTTAAATCAGGTTCAACTGTTGAAGCGGCGGACGTTGTTGATACCAACCTCACTTTCTTATATAAAGATGAAGAGTTCTGGTATTTTATGAACAACGAAACTTTTGAACAACTTGCTGCAGATGCGAAAGCGGTGGGTGATAATGACAAATGGTTGTTGGATCAAGCAGAGTGTATCGTAACTTTATGGAACGGTTCTCCAATCAATGTGACTCCACCAAACTTTGTTGAGTTGGAAGTGGTTGATACTGATCCGGGTTTGAAAGGCGATACAGCAGGAACAGGCGGTAAACCGGCCACATTAAGCACCGGTGCGGTAGTGCGTGTACCATTATTTATTCAAATCGGTGAAGTTATTCGTGTAGATACTCGTTCCGGCGAGTATGTGGCTCGTGTGAAATAGAAGATTATATCGGGTATTGAAAAAATCCTCTTGCCGTCAAGGAAGAGGATTTTTGTTTATTTATAGTTGAAAAAACGATATGTTTTAATTTCACAGTGCAACAGATCAAACATTGCTCTATGAATAGCCCTATTTGTGAGAGGTTATACCTCCAAAATTAAATCCATTCTGACGCGGTGAACGGCGGGTTCAATCATTTAGGAGTTTTTAATGAAGAAAGAAGACAATATGCGAGCCAATCTTGCTATCAGTGTGACTATGTTGGTTAAGAATTCAGAAAAATATTTAACACAAGTCTTAACAGCATTAGCTGATTTTGATGAAATTATTTTATTGGACAACGGTTCAACAGACAGTACACTTCAGATTGCGCAAAAATTTGATAATGTAGTAATTAAACATTCCCCGTTTATTGGCTTCGGTCCGTTGAAAAATCTTGCGGCGGAATATGCTAAAAATGACTGGATTTTAAATATTGATAGTGACGAAATATTACCGCAGGCATTAATTGATGAGTTAAGACAGCTTGATTTGATGCAGGTTAATAGGGTCTATTCTTTATCTCGTTTAAACCATTATCGTGGCCGAATTATTAAAACGTGTGGATGGCATCCAAATTATGTGCCACGTTTATATCATCGAGGGAATGTTCGTTTTAATCAGAAATTAGTCCACGAGTCATTGGATATTCCGAAAAATATTGAGATTATTCAGTTAGCACAACCTTTCTTGCACTACTCTTTTGATGGCGCCGCTGATCTTATTCAGAAAATGCAACAGTACACGACCTTATTTGCTGAGCAACAGCAAGGAAGAAAAAAAGCCTCTGTTTTTTCAGCTATCAGTCACGGAATATCTTCATTTTTTAAACATTATATTTTGAAAAAAGGATTTTTAGATGGACAAGACGGTTTTGTGATTTCTTGTGCCAATGCAATGGGAGCTTATTATAAATATGTGAAATTAATGGAATATAATCAAAAACTGAGTAGTTCTTTGATTATTACAACTTATAATCGTCCTGATGCGTTAGAAGCGGTCTTAAATTCGGTATTGCAACAAAAAGTATTACCAATGGAAGTATTAGTGGCGGATGATGGCTCTCGTCAAGAAACCGCGCAATTAATTTCACAATATCAACAGAAGTTCCCTGTTCCTTTAATTCATTGTTGGCAGCCGGATGATGGGTTTCGATTGGCAGAATCTAGAAATAGAGCGTTAGCAAGGGCAAAAGGGGATTATATTATTATTGTTGATGGCGATATGATTTTACATCCATTATTTATTCAAGATCATATTCGTTATGCGAAAAAAGGTGTTTTTATTCAGGGGAGTAGAGTGTCTTTGCCCAAAGAAAAAACGGAGCATATTCTTCAACATCCTGAACGTTATCCGACCATTAAATGGTATCAGCCAGGTATTGAAACTCGTTTTGAAAAGCGTTTGTCTGCGTGTCATTTATATTGGTTAAATGGTATTTTACATAAAGAACGTAGCCAATATTATAAAGGTGTTAGAGGATGTAATATGGCATTTTTCCGTGAAGATGCGTTAAAAGTAAATGGATTTAATAATGATTTCGTTGGTTGGGGACGTGAAGACAGTGAGTTTGTTGCGCGCTTCTATAATGCCGGAATGAAACGAAAAGATATTCGTTTTGCCGCTATCGCTTATCATTTATGGCATCACGAAGAAGCTAGAGATGCTTTGCCGCAGAACGATCAACTTTTAGAAAAAACAATGAAGCAAAAAATTGTCTATTGCGAGAATGGCGTGGATCGATTTTTAAAAGAGAAGTAGAGAATGCTATTTTTTATTTATAGTGCACTTTTTATTATTGCTTTGCCCTTTATTCTGCTCACTTTTTTGTACAAAAGCCGCAAAGAGATCGGGTATCGTCAACGGTGGCATGAGCGCTTTGCTTTAACAAAACCTTTGCAAAAACAGAGTGTTGTGATTCACGCCGCTTCAGTTGGTGAGGTGCTGTTGGTTGCGCCGTTAGTGAAACAACTATTGGCGCAGTTTCCGAATGTGCCGATAACCATTACCACCTTTACGCCGGGTGGCTCGGAACGTGTACAGGCTTTGTTTGGCAACCTTGTTCAACATTGTTATCTGCCGTTTGATCTGCCGTTTTTAATGAAACTTTTTTTGCAACAGTTACAACCTCAATGTTTTATTATTGTTGAAACAGAGTTGTGGTTTAATCTGTTGCAACAAATTAAGACTCGTCATATCCCACTGTTTTTAATCAATGCGCGTTTATCAGATAAATCCGCTAAACATTATGCCTATTTACGGCATTCTCTTATGCCGATTTGGCAGTCGTTTACCCATATTGCCGCACAGGATGAATTAAGTGCGGAACGTTATCAACGCTTGGGTGTTGATAAAAACAAAATCAGTTGCAGTGGTAATTTAAAGTTTGATTTGACTGTTTCTGACGAGGAAATTGCTGATGATCGTCAGCAGAAAATGGCAATGTTGCAACAGCGTCCGGTGTGGATTGCTGCCAGCACCCACGAAGGGGAAGAAACGATGATGTTGCAGGCTCATCAACAATTACTACAACAATACCCGAATTTATTATTGATTCTTGTGCCACGCCATTCCGCACGTTTTGCCGAAGTGGAAAAATTGTTGCGACAACAGCAATTTTGTTATCAAAAAAGGAGCATTGGAGCACCGATAGATCCACAAACAACAGTATTGTTGGGCGATACAATGGGCGAATTGCTAAAATTATATGCGTTGGCGGATATCGCTGTTGTCGGTGGCAGTCTTATTGCGCGTGGCGGACATAATCCACTTGAGCCGTTGTTGTTTAAACTGCCGGTAATCACCGGGCAATATTTGTTTAATTTTCGACAGATTTATCAAAACTTGCGTGCAGTTGGCGGCGTAATGGTGATCGAAAATAGTGTATCTGCATTGGTTCAGCAGATTAGTGAACTGTTGGCAGAGCCGCAAAAAGCCGAGCAATATGGGCAAAACGGTTATCGCATATTGCAACAGAATCGAGGTGCTTTACAACGCACGCTCACCATTTTATTACCTTATTTAAGCGAGAAAAAATAATGATAACAATGATTTATCCCGGAACATTCGATCCTATCACTAACGGGCATTTGGATATTATCCGCCGAGCAGCAAAACTCTTCCCAAAATTAATTGTGGCGGTGGCAGCTAGCCCGAGTAAAAAACCGATGTTCAGTTTGCAGCAACGGTTAGCCTTCGTCAAAATTGCCACTGCAGAATTAAATAATGTTGAAGTGCTGTCGTTTGATGGTTTATTAGCGCATCTGATTTTAGAACGTAATGTTCAAGGCATTATTCGTGGAGCGAGAACGTCCAGTGATTTCGATTATGAGTTGCAGCTTGCCCATTTAAATCGTTTGTTAACCAATGGTGTTGAAAGTTTATTTTTCCCACCATCAGAAAAGTGGTCTTATGTTTCTTCCACGATGGTGCGTGAAATTTTATTACACGGCGGTGATATTGCGAAATTAGTGCCGGCAGGTGTTTTTAAAGCCATTTTGGAAAAATAAAATATTTATCAATAGGTTATGAAAATCTGCCACATTAATTTTTTATTCTTTATAGCCATTTAATAATTGTTGCCAGTTGTTTTCATTAAAATGAATGTGGTAACGCTTAACCTCTTTTTGAAATGAGCGCTGAAGCCGTTGCAGATTTTCTTGTTTCCAGTTGTCGCCGCTTTGAAAATCGCATTTATCAAAATCAAGCAGCCATAATTTATCTTTTTGATTTTCAAGAGATTGTAGCAAAATATTGTGTGCGTTTAAGTCGCTATGGAACACCTGCTGATCGTGTAATTGTCGAATTAATTTGCCGATATTATGCCACACGTCGTGCTCAAGCGGATGTTTTTGCAAAATAGCCACCAGATCCTGACCGTTTTCAATCAGATCGATCAAAATGTCTGCTTGATAATAACAGCCTGAGCGAATAACCCTTGCTGCAATAGGTTTGGGAACAGGTAAATTTTTCTGTTTAAGTTGCTGCAGTAAGTTAAATTCTTTAATGCTACGACATTGATTTATTCCGCTAAACAGAAAATGATCTTTCACTAATTTGCCGAACAGTCCGCCACGATAATAATGACGTAAGGCGCAATTTACTCCCCAACGATCTTTAGTGTTTAAAAAATAGGTAATGCCACGTCCTTTGGCTGAACCTGAAATGGCTTGCTGTGCTTGCCAAAAAATAGGATCGAATAGCGATTGCGGCGAGTCGGTCTGAATATTTTCGGCGAAGAGATAGTAAGTTTTCGACATTTTGCTACCTGTTTTACTGCGGATTTCTGCGTTTTTGATTAAAATAGAGCGCAATTCTAACATATTAAGAGTTAAATCTATGCCGTTATTTTCTCAACCTCCGCAATCTATCTGTATTTTACGTCTTTCTGCTATTGGTGATGTTTGCAACGCTTTGGCGGCAGTACAGCAGATTCAGGCTTATTATCCGCAGACTAAAATTACTTGGGTCATTGGTAAGGTCGAAGCGCAATTATTAAAAAATATCCCTAATATTGAATTTATTATTTTTGATAAAAAACAGGGGTGGCGAGGCGTTTTTGCGTTATGGAAAAGGTTACGTTCGCGAAAATTTGATGCTTTGTTGGATATGCAGGTAGCGATTCGAGCCTCGATTCTCTCTTTAGGAATTAAAGCGAAATATCGAGTCGGTTTTAATGCACAGCGCACAAAAGAGGGGCAAAAATGGTTTATTAATCATCAAGTCGGCGCAGCGAAAGGTTATCACGTGCTGGATGGTTTTTTGAGCTTCGCTGAATATATCGGCGTGCCGATTACAGCACCGCATTGGCAGTTCCCAATTGCGGAGCAAGATCATCATTATGTGAGACAATTTATTGATCCAGCGAAAAAAACGGTAGTTATTTCGCCTTGTTCAAGCAAAAAAGAGAAAGATTGGTTGTTAGATCGTTATGCTCAACTGGCGGATATTGCGACAGAAGCAGGCGCACAGGTGATTATCTCGGGAGCGCCAAGCGAATATGAGATGAGCAGTGCTGCTGAGATTTGCCGATTATGCCGTTTGCCGGTGGTAAATCTGGCAGGTAAAACCTCTTTACAGCAGCTGGTTGCGTTATTGGCTCAAGCCGATTTGGTTATTTCACCGGATTCCGGGCCGGCACATATAGCGACAATGGTGGGAACAAAAGTGCTTGGATTATATGCTTATCATAATCCACAACGCACAGGTCCTTATTACAGCAAAGAAGATGTGGTGTCGGTATATGCGGAGAATGCCTTAAAACAGTATGGTAAGCCGTGGCAAGATTTGCCTTGGGGAACAAAGGTTTACGGTAAAGATTTAATGGCGCAAATTACAGTTGAACGGGTGGCAGAGAAAATGTTGCATCTTTTAGCGTTAAATTAGTTTTTTAACTTGCTTTTTGAGTCAGTTTGAGTACAATTTGCGACCTTACAGTCGTTCCGTTTTTCGTTCCTTGCTTCCGCAGATTGGCGACTGGTCTATAGTCGGAGGCTGATTAACCCGTAAGGAGCAGCAATGCGTCACTACGAAATAGTGTTTATGGTTCACCCAGATCAAAGTGAACAAGTACCAGGGATGATTGAACGCTATACAGGTTCTGTTAAAGAAGCTGGCGGTCAAATTCATCGCTTAGAAGATTGGGGTCGTCGCCAATTGGCTTACCCAATTAACAAACTACACAAAGCACATTATGTGTTAATGAATGTAGAAGCACCGCAAGAAGTCATCGACGAGCTTGAAACAACTTTCCGTTACAACGATGCAATTCTTCGTAACGTAATTATTCGTACTAAGCACGCCGTAACCGAAGCGTCCCCAATGATTAAAGCAAAAGATGAACGTAAAGCTTTAGCTGATGTTGATAACAACGATTATGAGGATGCTGAAGAGTAATTTGACAATTGAAAATCGTTTTTCGTTGATAGGCACTGTTGTTTCTCAACCAAAACGACATCAAAGCCCGAGTGGAATTCCGCATTGTCAATTTTGGCTTGAACATAGTTCGCGGCAACAAGAAGCCGGATTAGCCAGACAATCGTGGTGTAAAATACCGGTTCAACTTAGCGGCAATCAATTAACAAATCAAACTCAAAGCATTACGGTCGGCAGTAAGGTGTGTGTAGCAGGATTTATCCACTCACACAAAACGAATAATGGGCTTAGCCAATTAGTCTTACACGCTGAGCAAATCGAATTTATAGATTAGGAGAATAGCCATATGGCACGTTATTTCCGTCGTCGTAAGTTCTGCCGTTTCACAGCGGAGAATGTAGTAGAAATCGATTATAAAGATATCGCTACATTAAAGAACTACATTACAGAGAGCGGCAAAATTGTCCCTAGCCGTATTACCGGTACTCGTGCGAAGTACCAACGTCAATTAGCTCGTGCAATCAAACGTGCGCGTTATTTAGCGTTGTTACCGTACACTGACAATCATCAGTAATCAATTAGAGAGGATACGGTAATGCAAGTAATTCTTTTAGATAAAATTGTTCACCTAGGCAATGTTGGTGATCAAGTAAATGTAAAATCTGGTTATGCTCGTAACTTCTTAATCCCACAAGGAAAAGCAGTTATGGCAACTAAAGCAAACATTGAGTATTTTGAAAGCCGTCGCGCTGAATTAGAAGAAAAAGCAGCTAAAGCATTAGCGGCTGCAATGGATCGTGCTGAAAGACTTGAAGCATTAGGTTCAGTAACAATCGCTTCTAAAGCAGGTGATGAAGGACGTTTATTCGGTTCTATCGGTACTCGTGATATCGCTGATGCAATCACTGCAAAAGGTGTTGAGGTCGCGAAAAGCGAAGTGCGTTTACCAAATGGTGCACTACGTACTTTAGGTGAACACGAAGTTCGTTTCCAATTCCACGGCGAAGTATTTGCGTCATTAAACGTAATCATCGTTGCAGAATAATTTTCAAAATATTATTCAGATTAAACCCCGACCAAATGGTTGGGGTTTTATTTTTTTATGATTGCCGAATTTTAGTTGGTGGTAAGAAAAATCCTCGCTTTAGTGCGAGGATGTTGATAGTGATAAATTAAGCGATAGCATTAAAGGCTTGTTCAATATCTGTCAAAATATCTTGTATATTTTCAATTCCGACAGAGATTCTAATCAGACCGGCAGAAATATTAATTTTTTCCAGTTCTTCCTCACTTAATTGGCGATGGGTCGAAGTCGCCGGATGTAATGCACAGGTTCTAATGTCGGCAACGTGTACTTCACGAGAAACCAGTTTTAGCGCATTTAACCATTTTGCAGCTGCCTCTCTACCACCTTTTAATTCAAAGGAGATAACGCCACATAGACCGTTCGGTACATATTTTTGTTTAAGGGCATAATCAGGAGAGCTGGCTAAAGCAGGATAATTGACAGAATTAACCAAAGGTTGTTTTTCCAAATATTGGGCGACTTGTAGTGCATTATTGTAGTGTGCCTGCATACGGAGAGGCAAAGTTTCCATTCCTAAATTGAGTAAGAAACTGTTTTGTGGGGCAGGAGTCGCACCGAGATCACGCATTAGCTGTACTCTTGCTTTTACGATATAAGCGGCAGCACCGAATGTTTCTGTATAAATTAAGCCGTGATAAGAATCATCCGGCTGGGTAAATGCAGGGAACTTGCCGTTATTCCAGTTAAAATTGCCACCATCGATAATGACGCCGCCCATAGCAACGGCGTGGCCATCAAGATATTTAGTGGTGCTGTGAACTACAATGTTGGCACCAAACTCAAAAGGGCGGCAGAAATAAGGTGTAGCGAAAGTATTATCAATAATCAACGGTACTTGTGCTTTTTGTGCTAACTGCGCAAATTTTTCAATATCTAAAATTCTTAATTCCGGGTTAGCAATTGTTTCACCAAAAATAGCTTTGGTATTTGGCTGGATTGCTTTTTCAAGTTCAGATAGCGGCTGTGTTTGATCGACAAAAGTCACGCTTATGCCCATTTTTTTGAAAGTATGAGCAAATAGGTTATAAGTACCGCCGTAAATAGAGGTAGACGAGATAAAATGATCGCCGGCTTCTAGTATATTGAGTAGTGCATAAAAAGTCGCCGCTTGACCGGAAGAGGTGCATAATGCGCCGACACCGCCTTCAAGTGCAGTGAGTTTCTCCTCAGCGGCATTTGTGGTCGGATTAGCTAAACGAGTATAAAAGAAACCGGCTTTTTTCAAATCGAACAGATCACCGATATCTTCTGCGCTGTCATAGGTAAAAGTTGTACTTTGTACAATTGGTTGAACTCTCGGTTCACCGGATTTAGGTTGATAACCTGCGTGTAAACATTGTGTTTCAAATTGCATAAAATTCTCCTCATTGAGATTATTGTTATTTCAATTAGGATTATACGCAGATTATAAAAAATGATAATTGATTTTTAAGATAATGGCGTTTGGGAAAATTTTGGAAGTAATGATTTGAAATGGTGGGTCGTGAAGGATTCGAACCTTCGACCAACGGATTAAAAGTCCGCTGCTCTACCGACTGAGCTAACGACCCGAATTGAATTGTGCTTTATAGTGGTGGGTCATGAAGGGCTCGAACCTTCGACCGACGGATTAAGAGTCCGCTGCTCTACCAACTGAGCTAATAACCCACTTAATCATCTTTTTGATATTGTAAGTGGTGGGTCGTGAAGGATTCGAACCTTCGACCAACGGATTAAAAGTCCGCTGCTCTACCGACTGAGCTAACGACCCATAAGGGTATTAAAATAAATGGTGGGTCGTGAAGGATTCGAACCTTCGACCAACGGATTAAAAGTCCGCTGCTCTACCGACTGAGCTAACGACCCAACGTGTCACCACATTGCAACGGGTGCTTATAATACTGATTTTGTGAAACTAATCAATAAAAATTTTTAGTTTTTTCTTTATTTGCTTTAATCAGAAACAATATGATTGAAAAATAATCTAAAAAGAGGAGCTTGAACTAAAAAGTTTTATTCATCATTGATATCTGCAAAATCAGCACGTAATAAAGTAGCTAAATCCGAAGGATTAATTTCAATATCAATGCCACGTTTGCCACCCGATACAAAAATCGTTTCAAATTGTTGTGCAGTTGCGGAAATGATGGTAGGTAGTACTTTTTTCTGCCCTAATGGGCTAATACCGCCGACAAGATATCCTGTGCTTTTTTCTGCAATATGTTTATCCGCCATCTCGATTTTCTTAACGCCTAAGGCTTTTGCACCTTTTTTGAGATTTAAGTTATAAGCAATCGGTACAACCATTACCGCAAGATGTTTTTCATCATTATTAATCGAAACAAGTAATGTTTTGAAGGTTTGTAGCGGAGAGAGATTCAGTTTTTCTACGGCTTCTTGCCCAAAATGGGTGTTGTTGGCATCGTGTTCATATTGGTGAAGTGTAAATGGAATTTTTTTCTTTTTTAGTAGATTGATTGCCGGAGTCATTGAAAACGTTCCCGTGATAATTTTTAATTGTTAAAATAGGTGCATCAGCGTATCACGGAGAAGAAAATGAATTCAAGTTTAAATATTGCTATTGCGGCTGATTTTTCGTTGGCAGAGAAATTAGTAACGATTTTGGAGCAAAGTGCTTTATCCAATTTGTCAATCACAGTTATTGAAGCGGAAAAATTTTCAGAGGAACAGAATATTCGCTTCAACGGCAAATATGTTGAACAGATTGGTTTTGATGATGCCGATTGGGCAGATTATGATTATTTATTATTTGCCGGTTCTTTGCCTCAGGTAACTTATGTGGCAACTGCAGCAGAAGCCGGTTGTATTGTGATTGATGTGTTGGGAATTTGTGCTTATCTAAATGATATTCCGGCGGTTGTTCCGGGAGTGAATAATGAAGCGTTACAGGCAGTTAGACAGCGCAATATTGTTTCATTGCCTAATCCGCAGATTTCTCAATTGGCATTAGCGTTAAAACCGATTTTACAGCAATATCAGTTAGTTCAGATAATGGTGACTTCTTTATTGCCGATGACGTATAAAGGCGAGGATAAAGTCAGGGAGCTGGTCGGACAAACTGCTCAATTATTAAACGGTATTCCTTTAAATGAAGATCAACAACGGTTAGCCTTTAATGTCAGTCCGATTGATAACCAAGAGGAGAGCATTAAGGATCAACTGTTATTGCAGAAAATTTTACCGGAATTTAACGGCCAATTTATTGAACATAGCATCCAAGCACCGGTTTTTTACGGTTTAGCTCAAATGATAACGGTTGTCGGCTATGAGTTTAATGAGGTTGATATTCCTTTAGTTTGGCAGCAGGATGATTTATTGCGCTATCACGCCGAACAGTTGATGACGCCGGTTTTAAACGGTGAAATCGAGGAAAATGGCGAAGCGTTGCCGTTATTGCATATCAGCCAAGTTAATACAGAACAGGAGAAATTAAGTTTCTGGTTGGTGAGTGATGAACGTGGTTTTGGTCGGGCAAGATTGGCGATTGAGCTATTACAGCTCTTGCTTGAAAATGATTAAAAAATAGGGCTATCAGTGATAGCCCTTTTATCTCTTTAGAACAACTCTTTCACTTCACCTTTACTATTGATGATTTTATTGCCTTGTTCCGGCACGTAATATTGTGTCGGTTCAGTGCCTTCAATGAAATATTCCATTCTGCCGCCTGAGTTGGTCAACATTCCGTTTTGCATTGAAATTCGTTTTTGAATCACTCCTTCAGGCATAGGATCTTCACGTACCGGCAACGGTTTTAATGCGTTGGTCATATAATCGACCCAAGCCGGCATTGCTGATTTACCGCCGGATTCACCGCGCCCTAAGTCAAATTTATTGTCATCAAAACCGATATAAACGGAAGTGACTAAATCGGCACCAAAACCGACATACCAAGCCACTTTTGAGTTATTGGTGGTACCGGTTTTCCCGCCGATATCCGGACGACCAATCGATTTTGCTCGCCAACTGGTACCAACCCAACCGCCGTCGGGCTCGCCGTAAATGCCGGAATTTAACGCACTGCGAATTAAAAAGGTTAATTTTCCGCTTAATACACGAGGTGCATATTCTGTTTGCGCAGTGTTGTCATTAGATTCATTTTTACCCAATAAACTCGGTGCATTTTCTAATTGCACATTGTTGGTATTTAATTCCGGCACATCCGGAACGGCTTCGCTATTATCTTCATCAACAGAAAGGTTAGAGAGTGAAGTATCGATCGGTGTATCTTCCGTTGCTGAGTTATCCACTTTAGCAGAGAGAAAATCGATTGGTTTAACGTCACCATAAATGACCGGAATTTGTTTATCACTACATTGGAAACAGGCAATTTTCGGTTTTGCTGCAAAGATCTCCTGCCCATTATTGTCTTTAATCGATTGGATTAAATAAGGATCGATTAAGAAACCGCCGTTATCAAAGACCGCATAACCGCGCGCCATTTCTAAAGGTGTGAAAGAGGCAGCACCAAGTGCCAGCGCTTCGGTAGCGGCGTACTGATTTTTTTGAAAACCGAAACGTTGCAAATAATCGGCAATGTAATCAATACCGACCATATTCACGGCACGTACCATCATCACATTTTTCGATAAACCTAAACCGACACGCAAACGCAACGGGCCATTAAAGACGTTAGGCGAGTTTTTCGGCTGCCAAGGCGCTTGTCCCGCTTTGCGTAAGGTAATAGGCGCATCGTTTAAAATGGTTGCCAAAGTCAATCCTTTGTCCAACGCAGCGGCATAGATAAAGGGCTTGATTGAAGAGCCAACTTGTACCATCGATTGAGTGGCGCGATTAAACTTGCTGAGTGCAAAACTAAAACCGCCGACCATTGCTTCGATAGCACCATTGGCACTGTTTAAAGAAACCATTCCGGAATTCGCTAAAGGAATTTGACGTAATACCCATTGCTGTTTGTTGTTTTGTATTAGCCAAATCATATCGCCGCTATGCAGAATTTTATTGAGCGATCCAGCCCACTTAACGGCATTTTGATCCAATGTGATGTTTTCACCGTTAGCGAGTAAAACCTGTGCTTTATTGTTTTTTACTTCCAAAACTGCCGCAGGTTGTAACGGCTCTACATTTGGTTGCTTATTCAAAAAGCCGATAATCCGCTCTTTATCCCACGCCGTTTCGTTTGCTTTCCATAAGGTTGCATTTTTGCGATAACCGTGTCGCATATCATAAGCAAGAAGATTATCTCGCAGCGCATTTTGAGCATTTAGCTGATCTTGTGAATTAATAGTGGTAAATACTTGATATCCTTTAGTATAAGCCTGTTCTTCACCATATAATTTCACCATTTCTTGACGTACGGCTTCCACCACATAATCTGCGCGCAATTCAAGTTTGGAACCGTGATAGTTGGCAACAATCGGTTCATTGAGTGCCTGCTGATATTGCTCTTCAGAGATATATTTTTCATCCAACATTCTCGCCAACACGACGTTTCTACGTTCAGTTGCCCGTTTTAAGGAGTAAAGTGGATTCATTGTTGACGGTGCTTTAGGCAAGCCGGCAAGCACTGCCATTTCGCTAAGTGTAAGTTGATCTAAGCTCTTACCGAAATAGGTTTGCGCCGCAGCAGCAACACCATAAGCACGATAACCTAAATAAATTTTGTTGAGATAGAGTTCTAAAATTTCATCTTTGCTGAGATTATTTTCAATATCTATAGCCAGTACAGCCTCTTTGATTTTACGGATTAATTTTTTTTCCGGCGTAAGAAAAAAGTTTCGTGCCACTTGCTGGGTAATGGTACTTGCCCCTTGAGAAGCTCCGCCGGAAGTGATGGCTACTTTAAGCGCACGTGCAATTCCTATAGGGTCTAAGCCGTGATGTTCATAGAAACGACTATCTTCGGTAGCGATAACCGCATTGATCATCTGTTGAGGAATTTTATCCAGCGTTACCGGAATGCGGCGTTGTTCACCAATTTCGCCAATCAGTTTACCGTCAGCAGTAAAAATTTGCATAGGTTGTTGTAATTCAAAATTTTTTAATTCGCTGACATCGGGAAGCTGTGATTTGATGTGAAAGTAGAATAAGCCGCAAGCAACGCAGCCCAGTACAAATACAGTCAAAATGGAACTAAATATTAATTTTGCGATCTTCATCGAAAAATGACTCTCTGTATTGATGTGATATAAGTGAAAAAAAGTAAATTGAGCTTATGTTTGTAAAATTGGATGTTGATTATACGATGAAAGTTCCTTTTGCTCCACGAAAAAAAGTATCCTCAAAATTGGTTAAAGTCGGAATCGTTTTTATAGATAATTGTTTTTTCTACTCTTTTTTTAAGCAAGATGGTGAACTTGTGTGTGGAAAAGTTGAAGATCGTATGCAGTTGGAGAAACAGCTTTCCCAACAGTTCCAACTTGAAGCGAAACATTTACTTTATATTTCCGTGTTGCCGATACATTTAGTTTGGCATAAGCGTTATCTCTGCCCGCAATCCTTAACGCAATACGAGGTTGCACAACAGGTTTATTCAATGTTGGAGAATGACGTACCTAACGATGGAATGCCGATCTGGTTTGATTATGTGTATCAAGGACAACAGATAGATCTTTATGTGGTTAAACAAAAAAATGCAGAAGCGGAACTGGCTAAGTATCGACAATTTGATCTGAATATTTTGGATGTATTGCCTAGAGTGTTGTTTCGGGCATTTTATTATGAAATTCAACCGGATAAGACAGAAACATTGTTATATTGTTATTGCGCCGAGCAGACGATATTTATCCTGTATTCGTCGTTAAAAACAGAAATCGTGGTCAGTCAATCTTCGTTGGCTCAGAGTTGGAGCCGTTTTCAGGAACGTTTTGCTAATCGCTTTTCCAAAATGGTGATTTATCAAGAACAGTCCGAAGAGCGTGATTTATCTCAACTTGGACTGCCGGAAAACCATATCCTATTGGAAGCAAAAGCACAGTATGCGTTTTTAAGTTTAGGGTGCGCATTATGGGGGGAAGGTATCGGTGCAAAATGAGATTAATTTATTGGATTGGCGTTCTCCATTGTATCGGCAAAGATTACGCCGACTTGCCCTAGCAGCCCTATTATTGATTATTTTGTCGGCAATGATTTGGTATTTTAGTTTGCAATATGAACGGCAACAGCGGCTTGCGTTGAATCAATTAAACAGTTCATATCAGGAATTAAGTCAACAATTACAACAAATCGAAAATAAACAGTTACATCAGCGAAAAATACTCAGTAATCAGGTCAAACTAGAGAAGTTGTCATTGGATGATATCAACTTTTTTATGACAAATTTGTCGCATTTACCACTTAACGGTGCGTTGTTAAATTTGGTGAGAATTGAGATTAATCCTTTTAGCCAAGAACAGCGGAACAGCACTGTTTTTATGTTAAGCGGAGAAAAAATTGATCAGCAATCATTTTATGCATTGCAACAACATCTGCTTGCAAAGTGGCCCTATCCGATAACTTTTTTAAGCAATGAATTGATACCGGACGAACAGAAGTTATATCGCTTCAAATTGGATTTTAGTAAAAACAAGGAGGAGTGATGGAACTTGGTACGAAATATCCAAAAGGTGTGTATTGGTATTGCTTAAATTTGCCTCATTATTGGTTAGCTTGTGGATGGCTGTTTCTTTTTATTGTTATTTGTGCTTATCCTTTGTGGCAAAGTTGGCAACGTTCGCAGCAGATAGCTGATTTTTCACAACAGATTGCTAATTTACGTTTAAAAACAGATCAGCAGCAACAGATACTTACAGTATTGCAAAAACGTGTGAGCGAGCGTTTAAGTTCTAAACAGAATACGCAGAAATTATCCGATCTTCATCAGCAATTATCGCAATTTGCTGCCGATATGGGCGATCTTCGTTTTGAAATGCAAGTTAATAATAATGAAACAGTGAAAGTAGAATTACAAATTTATATGGAATTTCAACAATTTATTATGAATCTTGATTTGTTGTTTCAGTCTATTTTAGCGGAATGGGCAGTTTCTTCAGTGAAGCTGGAACGTGATCCGATGTTACCGCGTGTATTACATATTTCTATTCAGTTATTTGCAGAGGAGTTCTATTAATGAAGAAAGGCATAATACTGGTGGTTTGTATGATGATTTCCTTGAGCGGTTGGAGCAAAAAAGTGATATTAGATCCTTTTTTTACGGAAGAGGCGAATATAATGCCTGACTTAATAGAGGATAAAAATTTGGCTCCGACAGATGAATTTGAAGCAATTGCTGTGAAATATATACAAGTGAATGAATTGTATAAAATTTTTAATGAAAACGGTAATGGGCTTTTGTCCGGCTTGAGCGGATTTAGTGTCGAACCGAGCAACAATTTATTGTTGGTGAAAGGGGATAAGCAACAGATACAAAAATTTAAACAGTTAATTTCTCAACTGGATAAACCGGGTAAGCAGATTGCCATAGAAGCACGCATAGTGACGATTAATAATGAAAGTCTAAATGAGCTTGGCGTTCGTTGGGGAATGTTCAGTGATGCGGATAATTTTCACAAAGTGGCAGCTAAATTTGATAGTTTTGGTTTAGAAAATTTAAGTTCTCACTTAAATGTTAATTTTTCAACGAGTTCGGAGGCAGCATCTATTGCATTACAGGTGGCAAAAATTCACGGGCGGTTGCTGGATTTAGAGTTAAAAGCGTTGGAACAGGAAAATAATGTGGAAATTATTGCCAGTCCACATTTATTGACATCTAACCAAAGAAAGGCATCGATTAAGCAAGGTTCTGAAATTCCTTATGTTATCGAAGATGATACAGAACGCAGCAGCCGTACTCATATTGAATTTAAAGAGGCAGTATTGGGTTTGGAAGTGACCCCGCAAGTTCTGCATCAAGGCGTGATCTCACTGGATTTGGTGGTAACACAGAATTCAGCCGGTGCGAGTATTCCTTATGGTGCCGGGCAAGTGGTAACGATTGATAAACAGGAAGTGCAATCGCAAGTGTTGGTGAGAGATGGAGAAACGGTGGTGTTGGGCGGTATTTTTCACGATCTGATCGGAAAAGGTGAAAATAAAGTACCGTTGTTGGGGGATATTCCCGGATTAGGTAAGTTATTCAGTAGCAAATCGGAGCGTCATCAGAAGCGTGAGCTGGTGATTTTTATTACACCAAGAATTATTCATAATTCTCAAGAAACGATAGAAAATTATCAAAAGCGTAAACAGGATTTTATACAAGGAAACAATCTTTGATAAAAATACAATGCAAGGTTGAAATATAATCCCATTTCTTGAGATAATATTGAACTATCTCAATAAACATTCGAGGTCTAGGGGATCTTTTGAGTGTTGTAATTATGAAGAATACTTCGGTATTCTTTTTCTTTTGTAATAAAAACAACATTGTGTGTGAGTGTTACAATATTCAAAGATCAAACTATTCATAATTTTTAAACCTTAAGAACGATAAAAATGGCGGAAAAAAGAAATATTTTTTTAATTGGCCCGATGGGAGCAGGGAAAAGTACGATTGGTCGTCAACTTGCTCAATTGCTAAGTATGGATTTTGTGGATTCTGATACCGAAATTGAACAGCGAGCAGGTGCTGATATCGGTTGGATTTTTGATGTTGAGGGCGAAGAAGGGTTCAGAAAAAGAGAAGAACGCATCATTAATGAATTGACTCAACGTCAAGGCATTGTTTTATCGACCGGTGGCGGTGCAGTGATGTCAAAAGAAAACCGCAACCATCTTTCAGCGCGTGGTATTGTGATTTATTTAGAAACCACAGTGGAAAAACAACATCAACGCACTTTGCGTGATAAAAAACGTCCTCTATTACAGGGGGTGGAAGATCCGCGTAAAGTATTGGAAGATTTGGCTAAAATTCGTACGCCGTTGTATGAAGAAATTGCAGACATTACACTGCAGACAGATGATCAAAGTGCTAAATTAATGGCAAATAATATCATCGATTTATTAGAAAATTTTGCGGGCTAATCAATAGTTTGCAGCTTGAATAAGGATAGAAAAATGGTCAATGTATATGTAGAACTTAAAGAGCGTCGTTATCCGATTGCGATTGGTAGTGGATTATTATCCGATCCTAGCCATTATTCTCCTTTGAAAGCAGGCGATAAGGTAATGATTGTCAGCAATCCGACAGTCGCAAAATTTTATTTAACGACGGTGAAAAAGGCGTTGCAACAGCTAGGGTGCGTAGTTGATGAAGTGCTATTAAATGATGGTGAGCAGTATAAAACATTGGCATCTTTAAATCAGATTTTCACGGCTTTGTTGGAAGCA
>Ga0079226_10001204_pt1 | contig 19712 bp, 17 predicted proteins | sample Poulit2014_FD_76345 | JGI IMG/M metagenome (GOLD analysis project Ga0079226, IMG submission 76345) | Agricultural soil microbial communities from Georgia to study Nitrogen management - Poultry litter 2014 | ecosystem: Environmental > Terrestrial > Soil > Agricultural land | place: USA: Georgia... | reverse complement strand
TAGGGTTACAGAAAGAAATCATTGATCATGCCAAAGGTTATCTTGGTGTGGATTCTAAAAATGTTGAAAATATGATTTCTGCCTTAGAAACCACGAAAAAAGAAGCAGAAAAAGAGTTGGAGCAAGCACATCGTTTATTAGAAGAAAGTGAACAGCTTCGGGTTGATTTACAAAAAGAATGGGAAGCTTTTCAAGAAGAACGAAATAATTTATTTAAGCGGGCAGAAGAAAAAGCCGAGAAAGCATTACAAAAAGCAAGAGAAGAAGCGCAAATAATCGTAGATGAAGTTAAACAAATGAAAGATCAAACTGCATGGAAAGAACACGAATGGATCGAAGCCCGTAAAATGTTAGAAGAAGCTCGTCCCGAACTTGCTCATGAAAGAAAGGGGCAAGAAAATGTCCAACAAGAGAACGTTGAACTAGAAGTCGGGGATGAAATAAAGCATAAAACATTACATCAAACTGGTGAAATTATTGAAAAGAAAAATAATAATGAATATATTATCCAGGTCGGAATGATGAAGATCACAGCTAAACGAAAAGATCTTATCTTCGTTAAAAAGTCCTCTCATGAAAAGAAAGATTCTCCTCCACGGGCTGCATCCCATACATTTACATCAAGTGGAACAACAGTTAAAACTGAACTTGATTTACGTGGAGAACGATATGAAGATGCGATGGTAAAATTAGAAAGATATATTGATGATGCCCTTGTCCAGGGATATCCACGAGTCTCAATTATTCATGGAAAAGGTACAGGTGCATTACGGAAAGGTGTAGAAAAATTTATTCGATCACACCCATATATTACTTCTCATCGACTTGGTAAACAGAATGAAGGAGGAAGTGGTGTTACGATCATTGAATTAGGCTGATCGTTTAACAAAATTTTAGTTTTAATAATTGAATAACCATTCATTTTGTGATAAAATTTGAGAAACTCGACCTATTTGATAGGCCTTTTCTCTAAATAATGGAGGATAGCAATGGTACTCGAAAAACTAGCAAGAATTTTAATCGCTGTCGCAATTGTGTTTTTAATTATAGGGGTCGGTTATATGATCCTCATATAAAATGATCATTTCATAAATGTCGAAAGTAATTGTCATCGTTTGCGATCATTTAAACACCCTCTTGCGTCGCCAGTCAACTTGTCAAGTCATATATGGAAATAGAAGGATAATGTAATATGACGCTCTTGACTTAGCCCATCGGCTTGTCAATTAGCGATTTCTTTAAAATATGATAAGGGGGATAAACAAATGGATAAGAAAAAGCCATGGCTTCAACATTATCCAGCAGAGATTCCTAGTACAGTTGATTTCGATGAAAAGCCACTTTACAGTTTCTTATTGGAAAGTGGTAAACGTTACAAAGAAAAGAAAGCGCTTCATTTCATGGGGAAAGAAATTTCCTTTAGTGAACTGATGTTGAGAGCAAAACAAATGGCCAATTTTCTACAATCGAAAGGGTTACAAAAGGGAGATCGTGTAGCTAGTATGCTTCCCAATAGTCCACAAGCTGTCATAACATATTATGGTACGTTGCTAGCGGGAGGCGTCGTCGTTCAAGTTAATCCATTATACACCGAAAGAGAACTAGAGTACCAAATGAAAGACTCTGGAGCCAAGTTTATTGTTTGTTTAGATATTTTATTACCACGTGTATCGAATATTCGAGAGAAATCAAACCTTGAACATGCCATCGTTACAAGAATAAGCGACTATTTACCATTTCCTAAAAATCTCATTTATCCGTTTATTCAAAAACGCCAATATAATATGGTGGTGAAAGTAGAGGAATCTGAAGATACTCACGTTTGGAAAACAATTTTTGAAAGCGTTTCCGAAAACTATGAAGAGGTTGAAGTCGATCCAAAAGAAGATGTAGCACTTCTTCAATACACAGGCGGGACGACTGGAAGACCAAAAGGCGTTATGTTAACGCATTACAATCTTGTAGCGAATGTGCAAATGTGTACGTCATGGTTGTACAAATTAGATAAAGGAAAAGAAATTGTATTAGGGGTACTTCCTTTTTTCCACGTTTATGGCATGACAACGGTAATGAATTTATCTATTATGTATGGCGCAAAAATGATTCTTTTACCCAAATTTGACGCTAAAGAAGTATTAAAGACCATCCAAAAACAAAAACCGACTTTATTTCCAGGTGCACCAACAATCTATATAGGATTGATCAACCATCCTAATCTGGAATCATACGATTTATCGTCCATTGAAGCTTGTATTAGTGGTTCCGCATCACTTCCAGTTGATGTGCAAAATAAGTTTGAAAATATTACGGGTGGTCGATTAGTCGAAGGATATGGTTTAACAGAAACATCACCAGTCACCCACGCTAACTTTATTTGGGATAAACGAATAAATGGTAGTATCGGCGTTCCATGGCCTAACACAGAAGCGCAAATTGTAAAAGAAGGTACGACAGAAGGATTACCAGTTGGTGAAGTTGGGGAAATAGCTGTAAAAGGACCACAAGTAATGAAAGGCTATTGGAATAGGGAGGAAGATACGAAAAAAGTACTCAAAGATGATGGTTGGTTATTAACAGGAGATATGGGACGAATGGATGAAGAAGGTTTTTTCTATATAGAAGATCGAAAATCTGATATGATTATAGCAGGAGGATTTAATATATTTCCTCGTGAAGTGGAGGAAGTCCTTTTTGAACATACAGGTATTCAAGAAGCAGCGGTTATCGGAGTGCCAGATACGTATCGAGGGGAGACCGTTAAAGCTGTCATTGTTCCTAAAAAAGGTGAAACGTTAGATGAAAAACAATTAGATCGTTATTGTCGAAAAAATTTGGCACCATATAAAGTACCTCGTATTTACGAATTTAGAGAAGAACTACCGAAAACGATTGTTGGTAAAGTATTGAAAAGGCAACTTATTGAAGAGACTATTGAAGCAATGGAAAGCGATAAACAAGTTAATTAAGTGGTCTTTCTATGAAGCTAGTAAATTGTACAAAAATCGTTTATTATGGGAATAGGTGATTTATATGCGTTTTCATTCGAATACGATTGACTTTTAGAAATGAAAACGCTAAAATAACTTATGAATGATTGCTCATTCATAAGTTATTTTTTAGCTGAAAAGTGAGGGGAGTATTCTTGAGTAAAGAACGTCCTAAATATAGACAAATTGTAGAAGCAGCAGTTGAAGTAATTGCAGAAAATGGATATTATGCTTCCCAAGTTTCAAAAATTGCTAGAAAAGCAAATGTTGCAGATGGAACAATATATTTATATTTTAAAAATAAAGAAGATATTTTAGTATCCGTTTTCAAAGAAAAAATGGGGGATTTTATTAAAAAGACAATTAAAACAATTGAACCGAAAAAAACTGCAAGTGAAAAATTATTTGCTCTCATTCAAATGCACTTTGAGCAACTTTCGGAGTCCCCGCACTTAGCAATCGTTACCCAACTTGAATTAAGGCAATCGAAACCCGAATTACGTTATGAGATTAATAAAGTGCTAAAATCTTATTTAGATGTTATTGATGCAATTATTAAACAGGGGATTGAAGAAGGAGAAATACGTAATGATATTAATCCACAACTCATTCGTCAAATGATTTTTGGTACACTTGATGAAACAGTAACAACTTGGGTAATGAAATCACAACGATATAAATTAGAGGATCAGGCAGAAGATGTGCATCAACTATTAACAAAAGGTTTTTTTATTTCTTAATTTTACACCGTATGCTTTTAGTCTTTGTACTTAAATTTCAAAAATTATTAAAGGAGGAAATAGATTGAGTACATTATCACTTTCAGTTCATGAACACATTGCGACGTTAACAATTCAAAGTCCGCCAGCAAATGCACTGTCAACGGCTATATTAAAAGATCTAGATCATCAATTGGATCAGATAGTAGACGATCCGTCGATTAAGTCGGTTATTCTAAAAGGGGAAGGCAGATTTTTCTCGGCAGGAGCAGATATAAAGGAGTTTACCTCTTTACAAAATGCTTCTGATTATGAGATATTAGCTAAAAACGGGCAAGAACTGTTTCAACGAATAGAGATGTTTCATATACCAATCATTGCATCTATCCACGGTGCAGCACTCGGTGGAGGGTTAGAACTTGCAATGGCTTGTCATATACGAGTTGTAAGTAAATCAGCTAAACTTGGTTTACCTGAGCTCAATTTAGGTATTATTCCGGGATTTGAAGGTACACAACGTTTGCCTCAACTTGTTGGAAATCCAAAAGCTTATGAGATGATTTTATCAGGTGAAGCGATCACTGGAGAAGAAGCTGCTGAGATCGGTCTAGCGAATCATGCGGTAGAAGAGGACAAACTCGCCCCTTTTGCAGAAGCATTGGCTAAAAAGGTAGCAGCTAAAAGTAAGCCGACGATTTCCAAAGTGATGGAATTAATACCTTATGCGAAAGTTTCTACTTTCCAAGACGGAATAAATGCGGAAGCTAAAGCATTTGGGGAAGTCTTTGGAAATGAGGATGCGAAAGAAGGTGTTCAAGCGTTTATTGAAAAGCGAAAGCCAAATTTCCAAGATAAGTAAATAGTTGTTTTATAGGTTGTCAAATTTTTATGAAAACGTAAAAACGGGGAGGAAATATAGTGAATATTTACGTATTACTAAAGAAAACATTTGATACCGAAGAAAAAATCGTCGTGACAGATGGTGAGATTGAGGATGATAGTGCAGAGTTTATTATCAACCCATATGATGAGTACGCAATCGAAGAAGCAATTGTGCAACGTGATCAACATGGTGGAGAAGTAACCGTCGTCACCATTGGGGATGAAGATTCCGAAAAACAGTTGCGCACGGCTTTAGCAATGGGTGCAGATAAAGCAGTGCTCATTAATACGGAAGATGATTTAGAAGAAGGAGATCAATTTACGACAGTAAAAATTTTAGAAGCATTTTTTGAAGATAAAGAAGCGGATCTTATTTTAGCAGGTAATGTCGCAATCGATGAGGCGAGTGGGCAAGTTGGTCCTCGTTTAGCAGAAAGGTTAGAGATTCCGTATGTAACGACGATCGTCGGGCTGGAAATTGAAGATGAAACCGCTCATATTGAAAAAGATGTTGAAGGGGACGTTGAGAAAATCGACGTTAATTTACCATTATTAGTTACTTGTCAACAAGGATTAAATGAACCTAGATATCCTTCTTTACCTGGTATTATGAAAGCGAAGAAAAAACCATTAGAAGAGCTGGAAATTGACGATTTAGACTTAGATGAAGAAGATTTAGAGCCAAAAACAGAAACGGTCGATATTTTCTTACCACAAGAAAAACAAGCAGGTCGAGTTTTAGAAGGCGAAATCGAGGATCAAGTAAAAGAACTCGTTTCCTTACTGAAAAACGAAGCAAAAGTACTGTAAAATTAAGGATTTTAAAAGGAGAATGAAAATGAGCGACAAAATAATTGTTATTGGCGAATCAAGAGATGGTGTTTTACGAAACGTAAGTTTTGAAACAATTGCTGCAGCTCGTAAAATAAATGAAAATGCGGAAGTCGTTGGTTTACTTCTTAGTGATGGCGGATTAGAGAATCAAGCACAAGAAATGATTCATTATGGTGCAGATCGTGTCATTACGGTTACCCATGAAAACTTGAAAAACTATACATCTGAAGGGTATGGACAAGTTGTTATGGAAGTAATTGATGAAGAGTCGCCAGATGGAATTATTATGGGGCATACGGCGATCGGAAAAGATTTAACTCCAAAAATAGCCGGAAGACTAGAAATCGGACTTATTTCCGATGCAACAGAGATTGATGTCGATGGGGATCAGGTTGTTTTCACAAGACCAATATATTCTGGAAAAGCATTTGAGAAAAAAGTGATCAATGAAGGCATCATCTTTGCAACGATTCGTCCTAACAATATTGCGACATTAGAAAAGGATGAATCGCGTTCAGGAAATATTGAAGCAAAAGAGATCGATGTAAAAGATTTACGTACAGTTATTAAAGATGTTATTCGTAAACAATCTGAAGGGGTTGACATGTCTGAAGCAAGCGTCGTTATTGCGGGCGGCCGTGGTGTGAAAAGTGAAGAAGGATTTAAGCCGCTCTATGAATTGGCAGAAGTATTAGGAGGCGCTGTCGGAGCTTCACGAGGAGCTTGTGATGCTGAATACTGCGATTATTCACTCCAAATCGGACAAACGGGGAAAGTAATTACACCTGATTTATATATTGCTGTTGGAATTTCGGGTGCAATTCAGCACTTAGCAGGGATGTCGAACTCAAAAGTAATCGTTGCAATTAATAAAGATCCGGAAGCAAATATTTTCAATGTTGCTGATTATGGAATTGTCGGAGATTTATTTGAAGTAATTCCGCTTCTTACAGAAGAAATTAAACAACAAATACAGTAACGTAAAAGATCTGACCTTTTTCGGGTCAGATTTTTTAGCAGATAGGAAAGTATAAAACTTTTCTTACTGTATAAGTGCAATAAGCTACAAGCCTCGCCTAAAGGCTCGCTTATTAGTGAGTTTTCTTTATAAATCACATTTCTTTTTTCGGTTTGAGAATATTATTTATACACCACCTAATACGATGCTTATTAAATTAAATAGATGCGCCTAAATTTCCGAACCTGCGCCTAGATTGAGGTTAATGCGCACGAATATAGCTTTGTGCGTCTATATTAAAGAAGTTGCGTTTGGAGTTGGATTTATGCGCATGAAAACCGCTGGATACGCCTAAATTAGCGAATCTGCGTCTGGATTCAGGTTAATGCGCACGAATGTTAGCTTTATGCGTCTATATTAAAGAAGTTGCGTCTAGATCTGGATTTATGCGCATGAAAACTGCTGGATGCGCCTAAATTAGCGAATCTGCGGCCGTATTTAATTATGTGTATTAAATTAAGGGGATGCGCCATGATTTAAAAATAGCCAGGATGCGAATTTGAACTGTGAACTTGATAAGTATCATCTTACGGATAAAATTTGTATGACCAAGCAAACTACTAGCAAGGTAATACTAACGATGTTATAATCGAATGCAGAATTAACCAAGAATGAAATGGAGGAGTTTGTAATGGCAATTGTAGATGTAAATGATCAGAATTTTTCCCAAGAAACATCTGAAGGATTAGTACTTGTTGACTTTTGGGCACCTTGGTGTGGACCATGTAAAATGATTGCTCCAGTTCTTGAAGAACTTGATGGCGATATGGGTGATACAGTTAAAATCGCTAAATTGAATGTGGATGATAACCAAGAAACAGCTGGAAAATACGGTGTGATGAGTATCCCAACATTACTATTAATGAAAGATGGTAATGTGGTGGATCAAGTGGTTGGTTTCCAGCCTAAAGAAGCTTTAGCTGAACTTGTTAACAAGCATGCATAAGTTAAATTTTAATATATGGTATAATAAAGACAATCCCTTGTTTCTTATGATGACTCAAGGGATATCTTTACGCCTATTTTTAAGAAAAAACGTCAGAAAGAAAGGGGGGAAATGATGACAGCGACGATTAAGGAAAAATTAAAAGTGCTTCCGGCCAAACCAGGATGTTACTTAATGAAAGATAAACACGGGACCGTTATATACGTTGGAAAATCAAAAGCATTACGAAATCGAGTCCGATCTTATTTTATTGGTTCAAATGATCAAAAGACCCAAAGGCTAGTTATGGAAATCGCTGATTTTGAATATATTGTAACCTCGTCCGAAATTGATGCACTCATATTGGAAATGAATTTAATAAAGAAGTATGACCCCAAATATAACGTAATGTTGAAGGATGATAAAAGTTATCCATATTTAAAAATTACGAATGAGCGCCATCCCCAATTATTAATTACGCGAAAATTGAAAAAAGATAGAGGGAAATATTTTGGTCCATATACAAATGTGATTGCTGCACGAGAAACAAAAAAGTTATTAGATCGACTATATCCGCTCCGTAAATGTAATAACCCTCCTGGAAAATATTGTCTTTACTATCATATGGGCCAATGTTTAGCATGTAGTGATGAGTCTGTTCCAAAGGAAAAATACGAAGAAATTATTCAGGAGATTTCTCGCTTTTTACACGGGGGATATAAAGAAATAAAAAAAGACTTACATGATAAAATGCTTCGTGCAAGTGAACAATTGTACTTTGAGCGTGCTCAAGAATTACGTGATCAAATTACGCATATCGAAGCAGTAATGGAACAACAAAAGGTTACGTTTAACGAAAAAGTAAATATTGACATATTTGGTTTTAGTTATAATAAAGGGTGGATGTGCGTTCAAGTATTTTTCATTCGCCAAGGAAAATTAATCGAGCGAGATGTATCAATTTTTCCTTTTTATAACGACGCAAAAGATGCGTTTATAAGTTTCATAGGTCAATTTTATTTGCATCAACGTCATTTGAAACCGAAACTGGTACTCGTCCCAGTGGGCACAGATGCTGAATTATTAAACGAACTGTTACAAGTAGAGGTCCGTACTCCTTTTAGAGGGCAAAAGAAGGAATTAGTGGAACTTGCTCAAAAAAATGCGAAAATCGCGTTAGAAGAAAGGTTCTCATTAATTGAACTTGATGAGGAGCGGACGATTAAAGCTGTTGAGCGATTAGGTGAAATCCTTCATATCGAAACACCTCGACGCATTGAAGCTTTCGATAATTCGAATATCCAAGGAACGGATCCTGTATCTGCAATGGTCGTCTTCATTGATGGGCGTGCTGATAAAAATGAATATCGAAAATATAAAATAAGAAATGTCGAAGGACCCGACGATTATGAAACAATGCGAGAAGTGATTCGGAGAAGATATAAGCGAGTTCTACTTGAAAAACTTCCTTTACCGGATTTAATCATTGTGGATGGTGGAAAAGGTCAAATGTCTTCGGCCCGAGATGTGCTTGAAAATGAATTAGGATTATCAGTACCATTGTGTGGATTAGTAAAAGATGAAAGACATAAGACAGGTGAGTTATTATTTGGGGACCCACCTGAGGTTGTTCCACTTGAGAGACGATCTAACGAGTTTTATTTAGTACAACGAATTCAAGAAGAGGTGCATCGTTTTGCAATCACATTTCACCGACAGTTACGGGGTAAAGGAGTTATGCAGTCAGAGCTTGATAAAATACCTGGTGTTGGGGTGAAACGTAGAAATTTATTGTTAACTCACTTTAAGTCGATTCAAGCGATAAAGGACGCAGCGATTGAAGATATTACAAGTTTAGGTATTCCAAAAAATGTAGGTGAAAACATCCTAAATATGTTGAATGAGGAGAAAAAGACAAAAGGACAAAAAGATTAAAAATCGGGTTAGTCAAATAGAGTTGAAAATCGTTGAATTGGCTCTTTTTTCTTAAGCCTTTACGTACAATTTTTGTATTAAGTAAACGCAGATTCAGAACGTCCTCGTCGCACCAGGACGTGCAAGTGTTGATCATGTCATCGGACGTGGAGTACGTAGTCTGCATTCCATTCAAACGCTTTTCCCAGAGCGGATAGGATATCTTAAAGCCCGGCGCGGCTTTTCTACAAACGCATTTTGGTTGGAAGAGCACTTTGAGTAAGCTCCCGGACGTGACCGCACCGTCTTCAGCTAACTAGAAGTTTAGCCATTTCTAACGATTTTCAATGTTGAAATATAAGAATACTGAAATTAGCCTTTTCTAATACTTTTAAGAAGACAGTACAATGTAATTAACTCGTAAAATAGACTTTAAATTGAACAAGAAACAATCTTTCATTTACGGACTCAGTGCTTTCAGCTGCTCGTTCTGTCAATGTTTGCATTGCTTCTGCAAGAAAGCCTGCTTCTAAGCGAAAATCCGTTTCTATTGATGATTGCAAGCGTTTTACAACTTCGTCTGCCATGAGGTGAAAGACCATTTGGTTCTTTTTTTCTTTAACCAATTCGAGATTTCCCCAGTGGAATTTTGCAAATAAATAAACAATATCGTCAATTGTTTCAATTTTTATTTTTCGCGCAAGTTTACGACCTGTAAAATATAATAACGAATCTTTCTCATGTCCTAACAAACTCGGTAAACTTATGTATCTTATAACATCCTGTCCAACTGTTTTTGGATCAAATTCATTCAAGGTAGAGAGCGAGATTAATTGATTGCCCATCCAAGTCATCCTTTACATTCGATATTTAACATTTCTTAACGATTCTATTATAGCATAGTCTGTCCAATTCAGCGGATTTTTCTAATGAGATTTAAACGAAGTAAATGCAAGATATATGGTCAAAACATAAAAACAAAACAAATGATTTAAGAATTCCTTTTCTTGACGCTTTTTCTCGTAAGAAGTACAATGAAGAAGGACTGCCTTGTCGAAGTTTTAAACAATTCATAAAGCAGTATTTTAAAAATAACGAATGAGACATATAGTGAGAAATATGTCATTTCTTGTTGCAGTTGTTCCATAATATAAAATGTATATTTGGAGAACAATATCTAAATGTAAACAAGGGAGTTTTAACTTGTTGTGCAATTTAAAATTTATATAAAAATCTAACTTAGAGGAGGGAGTAACACATGGTGGATCATCGCGAATATCTTTCGAGAAGATTGCATTCACTTTTAGGTGTTGTTCCAATTGGCATCTTCGTTGTACAACACTTGGTAGTGAACCATTTTGCAGTATATGGAGAAGAGAGCTTTAATAAAGCCGCAAATTTCATGGCAAATCTTCCGTTTGTAATTGCATTAGAAATATTCGTTATTTATTTACCGATATTGTATCATGCCATTTTAGGGGTATACCTCGTTTTTGTTACTCGTAATAATCCAAGGAATTATGGTTATTTCCGAAATTGGATGTTCTTTTTACAACGTGTATCAGGTATCATTACGCTTATATTTATTGCGTGGCATGTGTGGCAGACAAGAGTTCAAGTTTATCTAGGAACAGAACTAAACTATAGCTTAATGGAAAATATTTTAACACAACCATTTTATTTCTGGTTCTATATTATTTCGATTATAGCTGTAGTGTTTCACCTAGCTAACGGCCTTTGGAGCTTCTGTGTATCATGGGGAATTGCACAATCACCACGATCACAACAGATTGTTACATATATAACTATCGCTATTTTCTTTGTCGTTAGCTATATCGGAATAAGAACGATTATCCAATTTGGTATGGGAGTATAAGTAACCCAAATTAGAGGAGGGAGTATCAATCATGAGCAATCGTAAAATCGCAGTAGTAGGTGGCGGTCTTGCAGGACTTATGGCAACGATTAAAGCCGCTGAAGCTGGTGTACATGTAGATTTATTTTCGATCGTACCAGTTAAACGCTCTCACTCTGTTTGTGCCCAAGGTGGAATTAATGGTGCGGTGAATACGAAAGGGGAAGGGGATTCTCCGGATATTCACTTTGATGATACGGTATATGGTGGAGACTTTTTAGCAAATCAACCACCAGTAAAAGCAATGTGTGATGCAGCACCAAGTATCATACATATGCTTGATCGTATGGGTGTTATGTTTAATCGGACTCCAGAAGGGCTACTTGACTTTAGACGTTTTGGAGGAACGCAGCACCATCGTACAGCCTATGCTGGGGCAACAACAGGTCAACAATTGTTATATGCTTTAGATGAGCAAGTACGTCGTTTTGAAGTTGAGGGACTTGTTACAAAATATGAAGGCTGGGAATTCCTCGGAGCTGTAATTGATGAAGAAGGTATCGGTAGAGGAATCGTCGCACAAAATATTAGGAACCATGAAATTAAATCATTCCCTTCCGATGCTACTATTTTAGCGACAGGTGGTCCAGGGATCATCTTTGGAAAATCAACAAACTCAATTATTAATACAGGCTCCGCGGCAAGTGTTTTGTATCAACAGGGTGCAAAATACGCGAATGGAGAATTCATCCAAATTCACCCGACTGCAATACCAGGAGACGATAAATTACGCTTGATGAGTGAATCTGCTAGAGGTGAAGGCGGACGTGTTTGGACATATAAAGATGGAGAGCCATGGTATTTCTTAGAAGAAAAATATCCAGCGTATGGAAACCTAGTCCCGAGAGACATTGCAACGCGTGAAATTTTTGACGTGTGTGTAAATCAAAAACTAGGTATTAATGGAGAAAACATGGTTTATCTCGATCTTTCTCATAAAGATCCAAAAGAACTTGACATTAAATTAGGTGGAATTATAGAGATTTATGAAAAGTTCGTTGGAGAAGATCCACGTAAAGTTCCAATGAAAATTTTCCCTGCCGTTCACTATTCTATGGGTGGACTTTGGGTCGATTATGATCAAATGACGAACATCCCGGGGATTTTTGCAGCTGGTGAGTGTGACTATTCTCAGCATGGTGCAAATAGATTAGGGGCAAACTCTTTGTTATCCGCAATCTATGGTGGAATGGTAGCAGGACCAAAAGCGTTAGAATATATCGATGGTCTTGAAAAACATGTGACAGATATGTCTTCAGACTTATTTGATGCTTATGAAAAAGAAGAACAAGAAAAATTTGAAGCTCTTATGAAAATGGATGGCACTGAGAATGCGTATCAGATTCACCAAGAATTAGGTGAGTGGATGACGGATAATGTAACAGTTGTTCGTGAAAACGATCGATTGTTAAAAACAGATGAAAAAATTCAAGAATTACTCGAACGTTGGGATAATATTAATATTGGTGATACATCAAGATGGAGTAACCAAGCTGTCATGTTTACACGCCAGCTTAAAAACATGCTTCATTTAGCACGTGTTATCACATTAGGTGCATATCATCGTGATGAGAGTCGTGGAGCACATTATAAACCAGAATTTCCTGATCGTAATGATGAAGACTTTTTAAAAACGACGATAGCAACATTCGATGTAGAAAAACCAAAAATAACGTATGAAGATGTTGATGTATCATTGATCACACCGAGAAAACGTGACTATACTAAAAAAAGTGAAGGGAGCAAAAAATAATGGCTGAGCAAAAAACAGTTACTTTTATAATTACTAGACAAGACAGCCCTGACTCCGCTCCATATGAAGAAACATTCAATATCCCGTATCGTAAAAACATGAATGTTATTTCCGGGTTAATGGAAATTCAAAAAAATCCTGTAAACGCAAATGGAGAGCAGACTACTCCAGTTCAATGGGATATGAACTGTTTGGAAGAAGTTTGTGGTGCTTGTTCCATGGTTATTAATGGAACGGCACGGCAAGCTTGTGCTGCACTCGTTGATAAGTTGGAACAACCAATTCGCTTGGAACCAATGGATACGTTCCCTGTAGTACGTGATTTATTCATCGATCGTGAGCGTATGTTTGATGCGTTGAAACAAATTAAAGGTTGGATTCCAATTGATGGTACGTATGATCTTGGACCTGGACCTCGTATGCCTGAGAAAAAGCGGCAGTGGGCATATGAATTATCAAAATGTATGACTTGTGGCGTTTGCCTAGAAGCTTGTCCAAATGTGAACGATAAAAATAGCTTTATTGGACCAGCAGCACTTTCTCAAGCTCGATTATTTAATGCCCATCCAACTGGTGAAATGAATGCAAGTGAACGTTTGGATGGATTGATGGAAGAAGGCGGTATTACCGGATGTGGGAACGCACAAAACTGTGTTCAAGTTTGTCCAAAAGGTATTCCATTAACTACTTCTATTGCAGCTATGAATCGTGCAACTGTTGTGCAATCATTTAAAAATTTCTTCGGTAGTGATAATTCTTATTAAGCCTAAAAATCCTCCTTACCATTTGTGGTAGGGGGATTTTATAATGATTAGTTTAATTGTAAAGTACGTTCAGCATTCATTAGTGCTTCGATAACATCATCTGCGGTAATTATGTCACTTCCACTTACTAAATCCTCTTCTTTTACACCATTATGCTCCATACAAGAGGAACAAACTTTTAATTTTCCACCTTGTTTTAAAAATGTGTCTAATAATTCATCGATTGGTGAAAATGGTGCTCCGATATCAATCTTTGCTGCATATCCTTTTTCAGCAAGATGTACTGCATTCGATAATAGAAGCAACTCAACTTGATGTTTTTTTTCAATTGCTTTGACCCCCATTGTAAAAGCAATTGTGACATTATTTTCATCGTTTTCATGTGCTGTTAACGTAATTAATAAATCCGCACTCATTATTTGTCCTCCTTTATAAGATACCACGTTAGGTATAATGTACTCCGTATATGTGTTAAAGGTCAACTAATATGATTGATTCGTTTTTAGAATACGCTTTCATTTCTATTCTATTCATATTATAATGGGTGAACAATCATTCATTAAGGAGGGAGAAAATGAATTTAGAAAAGATGAGTTTAGAAGAGATTTGGGAAGAAATTGAGCAAAAATTAAACGAACATCCAGAATATATAAAAGGAATTGAGGCTACGTATAAATTTGATCTATCTGAAAAGGAGGGCAATAAAATATTTGTTTTACATATAAATGATGGCGTTGTAGAAATCGTTAAAGGGGAAAACATAGACGCGGAATGTTCACTACAAATGAATGTGGATAACTTCAAAAAGTTATTATTAGGTAATTTAAATGCTACAACAGCTGTTATGACAGGGCGTGTCAAATTAAAGGGGAATATCGGACTTGCTTTAAAATTAGAAAACATATTAAAAAAATTTTCATCTTAAGATGATGGGGGAATGACAGTGAAACACATTTCATACATAAAGGACTTTACGAAGTGGAAAGAAGAATTTTCATTTTCAACAGAAATTTCGATACGATTTTCTGAAACAGATATGTTTGGACATGTAAATAATGTCTCTGCTTTTATATATTTTGAACAAGCTCGAATTGAATTTTTTAAAAGTATTGGATTATTCACAAAATTGGAAGAAGATACCATTCCAGTTGTTGCAGATTTACAATGTGACTATCATAATCAGTTATTTTTTGGAGAGACAATAAAAATTTTTGTTAAAGCAAATCTTATCAAGAACAGCACTTTGGATGTTCATTATATGGCAGTAAAACCTGACGGAAAAATTTGCTTAACTGGTAGAGGAAATATTGTGAATGTCGATACTTCAACCGGAAAAGCAGTATCATTAACAAATGAACAATTACAGAAATTACAAAAATGATAGAGTTGAATTAACGTACCTAGAATTTAATGAATTAATTAAAAAATCTATTTAGATCTATAACGAATGTAAACTGCCGCTTTATGTTAACCGAAAATTTATTATTTTTTAAAAAATAGTTATCAAGTTAGTCTTAAACAAGTAAAAGGTGTGAAAAGAAATAAACTTTCGATATGCTATCATAGAGAAATTATACCCACTCAAGCAAATAAAAGCTTGTAGAACGTGAAAATATCTCAAATAAAGAGGACTAATTTAAGAAAATAAAGAATGAGATATGGGTTCTCAATATTGAACTATTGGTCTTTTCACACCATTTTCAAGAAAAAAAGTTAATTCAATATATTGACAATAAATACGATAAATTGGTGTTGTTTCAATACAATGAAGGCGCTGCTATAAAAGTAAATGAATACGGTAGCATTGGATATAAATTACCGAAAGAAATGAATAGATCTCTATACTTGTATTGTACAAAATTCACTCCACGATTTTATATGGTGATTCCGGGCTTTGTATGACAGTATGTTTGAGTTATCTAGCTTTCAAGTATAAAAATTTTGCCCTCCAGAAGTTTTGTGTCGAAAATACGGTAGAAAAATATTGCGACCAATAAGTGAATAGAATAATAGATTGTTCAATAAATTTAAGTAAAATACAAAATAATTCAAATTATTTAAATAAATCAATGTTTATTTTATTTAACATCCCTAAGAAATATTACGTTTTTATTTGTAAGAAATGCTACTAAAGTAGTGTAACAATTATTTTTATATTCCGAGTGTTTTGAATCATCATTAATCATTAACCACTGTATTAAAAATCCATCAATACATGCACGAATGGCTTGAGCTCCTCTATTTAAATCAATGTCGTTAAAAACTTCCTCTTGTTGTCCCGCCGCTATAATTTTTTTACCTAAATACCAGCAGTTTTCATAAAACTGTTGATTAACTGCTCTAAAATTTTCATTATGATTAGCTTGTGCTAAGAATTCAAGATAAACTCTATAAAATTCTCGATTATCACTTGGGCCAGCAAAGACAGCATTTACATAAGTTTTCAACATATCTAAAGCCTTCTTTTCTTTACTTATAGCTAAGGCCTCATTTTGATAAATTATTTTAGTTAAAAACTTTAATAAATGATATAATATATCTTCCTTATTTTTAAAATAATAGCTGGCAACTCCTTTACTTACTTTTGCATAGTCAGCTATTGATTGTAATGTTATGTTATTAAAGCCTTGTTCGGAAATAGCTTGTGAGGCAGCTTTTAATATTTCTTTTCTTCTCTTTTCATGCTTAGCATTTTTAGTTTGCAATATAAACACCCACCCTTCATAAATTTACTTTAATAAATTCTAGAAATTAGCATAAACTGTAGCAATATTGAAATATGGCTGCTTACAGAAAAAAACCTTAAGTAAGAATTAGTTAAATGCTAACATATTTTCCAGTACTAACAAAGTTATACTGACCAGTCAATATCAGTACTATATGCTCATTACATGCAATTTATTCGACCCTCAAAAGGAATACTTCAAAGAATTTCGATACTTTAAATTTCAATAGATCCATCAGAGAACTGATAAATTTTGTTAATATTAGATAAATTATATTGACCAGTCAGAATAAAAATTTAAATCTGTCATATATATTAATTATAAACAAAGTAATTAACAAAGAGGTGATATTAATATGAAAATGGCTACTTTTAAAGTTCCATCGAAAATTTTATACGGAAAAAATGCTGTAAAAGAATTAAAGAACATCTTACCAACAATGGGAAAGAAGGCTTTAATAATAACAGATGAAGTGATGGTTAAGATAGGAACTATCGGAGAGATTCTTAAGATTCTTGAAGATGGATCGGTAGCTTACGATGTGTATTCAGGGATAAATACAGAGCCTAATTCAAATCATGTTAAAGAAGCTTTAAAAGTTTGTGAGTATTCAAAAAGTGATTTTATCATATCTCTTGGCGGCGGTAGTTGTATTGATTTAGCTAAAGCAATATCAGTATTAGCCTATAGAGATAACCATACAGGAATTAAGCCAAATGACAATCACTTGGAGGATAAGTTAAAGCATATTGCTATCCCTACAACAGCTGGAACAGGGTCCGAGGTTACAGATGTTACCGTTATAACAGATTTAGAAACCGATCAAAAAGTAATGATGAAAAATACATATTATACACCCACTGTAGCATTAGTTGATCCACAATTTACATACTCATGTCCAAAACAAATTATTGCTAATACAGGAGTAGATGCACTTTGTCATGCAATTGAATCTTTAATGTCAATTAAAACAAATAGTTTTTCAGAAAAATTTGCATGGTCTTCCATAGAACTCATTTTAAATAATTTAGAAAAGGCATATACGGAAGAAAATAATAAACCATATATGGATAAGATGGCCTTAGCGTCATTAGAAGCAGGAATTGCATTTTCAAATGCATCAGTATGTCTTGTTCATGGGATGAGTAGACCACTTGGTGCTGTTTTTAATGTGCCTCATGGTGTGTCAAATGCAATGTTACTTAATACCGTCCTTGAATTTAGTAAAGAAAATATTATCGGAATTTTAGAAATAATAGGTAAAATATCAATGAACAATCATCTTATTGAAAGCAATTTATCAAATAGGATGACACGTTCAGACTTAGGGTTATATCAAATAAAAAAATTACTTGAAAAATTAGAAATACCTTCTATTTCCGAATGGGGAATTGACAAAGTAGAATTTAAAAAAGCATTAGATAAAATGACGAATGACGCTTTACTAAGCGGAAGTCCACAAAATAATCCAATTGTTCCAACAGCTGAACAAATTAAAGAACTATATTTACAAAGCTTTTAAATATAAGGAGGTCATTAAATCATGGGAACTGTAGAAGGTATAAAAAACTTTATAAATGGCGAATGGGTAGAATCGAAGATAGATACTTATGAACCTGTTTACAATCCAGCTACAGGAGAAGTGATTGCACAAGTTCCACTGTCAACAAAGGAAGATTTAAATTATGCAGTTAACGTTGCTAAGGAAGCATTCGAAAAGTGGAGAAATGTCCCAGTTCCTCAAAGAGCTCGGATTCTTTTTAAGTACCAACAACTTTTAGTAGAAAATTGGGATGAATTAGCACGTTTAATAACGATTGAGAATGGTAAAAATTTCACAGAAGCACATGGGGAGATTCTAAGAGGAATAGAGTGTGTAGAATTTTCTGCAGGAGCCCCAACATTAATGATGGGTGAGTCATTACCCACAATTGCAACTGGTATTGAATCGGGAATGACAAGGTATCCAATTGGAGTTATTGGAGGAATTACACCTTTTAACTTCCCTATGATGGTACCGGCGTGGATGTTCCCATTAGCTATTGCAATGGGGAATACTTTTGTATTAAAACCATCCGAAAGAACTCCTCTATTAGCAAATAAATTAGCAGAACTAATGATGGAATCAGGGTTACCAAATGGCGTCTTTAATATTGTACATGGAGCTCATGAAGTAGTTAATGGCCTTTTAGATCATGAAGATATAACTGCTATTTCGTTTGTAGGCTCACAACCAGTTGCAGAGTACGTATACAAAAGAGCTACAAGTAATTTAAAGAGAGTTCAAGCTTTGGCTGGCGCTAAAAATCATTCAATCGTATTAAGTGATGCAAATATTGACAATGCTTCTACACAAGTATTAAATGCCGCATTTGGATCTGCAGGTGAACGTTGCATGGCATGTTCAGTTGTTGCTGTTGAGGAGTCAATTGCGGATGAATTTATTTCAACACTTAAGGAAAAAGCAAATAACATTAAAATTGGAAACGGTTTAGATGAAGGTGTCTTTTTAGGACCTGTAATAAGAGACGAACATAAGAAAAGAACTTTGAAATATATACAAAACGGTATTGAAGAAGGCGCCTTACTTGTTAGAGATGGAAGAGAAGATGTTAAAGCAATCTCAAAAGGTTATTTTATAGGCCCAACGATTTTCGATGGTGTAACAAGTGAAATGAAGATATGGAAAGATGAAATTTTTGCACCTGTTTTGTCAATTAGCCGTGTAAAAGATTTGGATGAAGCAATTAATCTATCAAATACATCAAATTTTGCTAATGGGGCATGTATTTTTACAAAAGACGGCGGAAATGTAAGAAAATTTCGAGAAGAGATTGACGCCGGTATGCTAGGACTAAATATCGGTGTACCAGCACCTATGGCTTTTTTTCCATTCTCAGGCTGGAAAAACTCATTTTATGGTGATCTTCATGCAAACGGTAAAGATGGTGTGAATTTCTATACCAGAAAGAAAATGTTAACAGGTCGTTGGGTTTAAATAATAAAAATGATTAGGGAGAGTTGATTTTAATGGAAAAAAAACTTGTATTTCACAACGTAAACGATTCAATTGCAACGATTTATTTAAATAATCAACCTGCAAATGCACTTAGTACAAAGGTTTTATCAGAATTAGAAAGAAATGTAGACGAAGTGATTGCTAATGATGATGTTAAGGTAATTGTAGTAACAGGAGAAGGAAAAATGTTTGCAGCTGGGGCTGACATTAAGGAATTTACAGAAGTATTTGATAATAGTTTACAAGGAATTGAAAT
>Ga0079226_10001203_pt1 | contig 19714 bp, 17 predicted proteins | sample Poulit2014_FD_76345 | JGI IMG/M metagenome (GOLD analysis project Ga0079226, IMG submission 76345) | Agricultural soil microbial communities from Georgia to study Nitrogen management - Poultry litter 2014 | ecosystem: Environmental > Terrestrial > Soil > Agricultural land | place: USA: Georgia... | reverse complement strand
GGCAACGAGGGGGTCGCTGCTTAGGTGCGCCAGCTTAACGATTCCATTGGTTATGTCGAATTCGCCTATGCGGTACAAAACCAGTTGTCCTGGACCCAGCTGGATAACCAGGCGGGTGTGTTTGTGCAGCCCGATGATAGTAGTTTTTCAGCCGCTGCTGCGCATGCCGACTGGCTGGCTACCCCTGGCATGGGCGTCATTTTGACCCATCAAAAGGGCGAACAGTCCTGGCCCATTACTGCGGCCTCCTTCATTTTGGTACCCAAAAAACAAAAGCAGCCCGAAGTCGGCAAAGCGGTATTAAGCTTTTTTGACTGGGCCTACCAGCAGGGTGCAGAGTTGGCCCGTGAGCTGGATTATGTGCCTTTGCCCCAAGAGGTGGTTGAGCAAATTCGCCACGCCTGGGCCCAGGAGTTACGTACCGCAGAAGGGCAGCCCATTTGGCCCTGAGCCTTAATTAAAGTGCATGCCTGGGCCCGCAAGGGCCCTTTATCGTCATGAAACATAACGCCAATTTTATACTCGACCTGCTGTTCAAAAACGTCACGCGACTATTCGCTTTTTTCGTTTTTTTGCTCTTGCTTGCCATTCTGGTCTCCCTTTTTTATGAAAGCCGTGAGGCCATTGCTGCCTTTGGCATTTCTTTTTTGTGGAGCAACGAGTGGGATCCCGTCCGGCAGCTCTATGGCGCATTGGTACCTATTATCGGCACCTTGCTGACTTCAGCCATTGCCTTGTGCATTGCTGTGCCCGCTTCCTTTGGCATTGCCTTGTTCCTGACAGAGCTATCCCCAGGCTGGCTACGGCGCCCTCTGGGCACGGCAATCGAGATGTTGGCAGCCATCCCTTCCATCATCTATGGCATGTGGGGGTTATTTGTTTTTGTGCCCCTGTTCCAACGGTATCTACAGCCTCATGTAATAGATTTTTTTTCTGGCATACCCGTACTGGAATCAGTGTTTGGAGGCCCTCCTTTTGGGATTGGCCTGTTTACGGCAGGGTTGATTCTTTCCATCATGATTACGCCTTTTATTACGGCAGTAATGCGCGATGTTTTCGCAGTGGTGCCGCCCATGCTTAAAGAGTCAGCCTATGGTCTCGGGAGCACTACCTGGGAGGTCATGTGGAAAGTTGTTCTGCCCTATACCCGTAATGGGGTGATTGGAGGCATTATGCTGGGTTTGGGCCGTGCCTTGGGGGAAACTATGGCAGTTACTTTTGTCATTGGTAATGCCTTTCAGTTGCCCCAGTCGATATTTTCGCCATCTAACTCTATCGCTTCGGCCTTGGCCAACGAGTTTAATGAAGCAGGCGGTGTGCAAAAAGCTGCCTTGCTGGAATTAGGCTTGATTTTGTTCTTGATCACGACCATTGTGCTTGTCCTGGCGAAATTATTAGTACTTCGCCTGGCTAAAAGCGAAGGCGCCAAAGCCTGATTTGGGGAGGTATGAAACTCATGCAAACGCCAGCCATCCAACTAGGCAACCCGGTTTACCGTCGACGCCAACTGATTAATCGCTTGATGCTGACCGTATCCTTTTTGGCCTTGTTATTCGGGTTGTTTTGGCTTTTCTGGATCATCATGACCTTGCTGTACAAGGGGGCCACCGCATTTTCCTGGGTCTTGTTTACACAGCCTACTCCGCCGCCTGGGGGTAGCGGGGGGTTATTGAACGCCATTTTGGGTAGCTTGATGATGTCCTTGGTGGGCACTTTGATAGGAACACCCGTTGGGGTGCTTGCAGGCACTTATTTGGCAGAATATGGCCAGCGGGGTTGGTTGGCCCCGGCGACCCGCTTCTTGAATGATGTATTGCTCTCTGCCCCCTCCATTGTTATTGGCCTGTTTATTTATGCGATTTATGTTGCCAAGGTAGGCCATTACTCGGGCTGGGCTGGCGCTTTCGCCTTGGCAATTTTAGTGATCCCTGTGGTGGTGCGCTCAACCGATAACATGCTGCAACTGGTGCCCAGCAGTTTGCGCGAAGCTGCGGCTGCCTTGGGTTGTCCCCAGTGGCGCATTATTGTGATGATCTCTTACCGGGCTGCCCGGGCGGGGATTATTACCGGTGTTTTGCTGGCGGTGGCCCGCATTTCCGGCGAAACAGCACCACTATTATTTACTGCGCTGAACAATCAATTCATGTCGCTGAACATGGATGAGCCCATGGCCAATTTGCCTGTGGTGATATTCCAGTTTGCAGCCAGCCCTTTTGAGGACTGGAACCAACTGGCTTGGGCGGGGGCGGTACTTATTACCTTATTTGTGCTGGGCATCAATATCATTGCGCGCACTGTGTTTCGTGATAAATAGGCAGGCTCCTTGCAAATAATTAAGACCCAGAAAACAGCCCTTTGAACCCAATAAATTCTGCGGAGCCCAGTGCGCCAAATATTCTGGGCCTGTATTGCCACTTGATAGGTATTTCAGATGATTAATTCTTTTCAGACCTCTGTAGAACGTACTCACGCGGAAACTTCAGTTAATGAAAAGGTCAAACTCCAGGTCAAAGACCTTAATTTTTATTATGGGCAGTTCCATGCTCTGAAAAACATCAACATGTCTATCAAGGAAAACAAGGTGACTGCCTTTATTGGCCCCTCGGGTTGTGGCAAGTCTACCTTGTTGCGCACCTTTAATCGCATGTTTGAGCTGTATCCTGGCCAACGGGCCGAGGGACAAATCTTGCTTGATGGCGAAGATTTGTTAACCTCGCGTCTTGATATTTCTTTAATCCGTGCCAAGGTCGGCATGGTTTTTCAAAAACCAACACCGTTTCCCATGAGCATTTATGACAATATTGCTTTTGGCGTGCGCCTGTTTGAAAAACTGAGCAAAGGTGAAATGGATGAGCGGGTTGAATGGGCTTTGACCAAAGCCGCTTTGTGGCATGAGGTCAAGGACAAGCTACACCAAAGCGGTCATGGCTTATCCGGGGGCCAGCAACAGCGTTTGTGCATTGCCCGAGGGGTGGCCATCAAGCCTGAGGTGATCTTGCTGGATGAGCCCTGCTCAGCCCTGGATCCCATTTCTACCGCCAAAATTGAAGAATTAATTGCCGAATTAAAAAGCGACTACACCGTGGTCATTGTGACCCACAATATGCAGCAGGCCGCGCGGTGCTCGGATTACACGGCCTATATGTATCTGGGTGAATTAATCGAGTACGACAAAACAGATCAGATTTTTGTCAATCCCAGCCGCAAAGAAACCGAAGACTACATCACAGGACGTTTTGGCTAGTTAAGTTCTCTCGTGAAGTACGTCTCTGCTGGTCGGTTCTAAAGCACAGGAAGCAAAGTCATTAACGGCAATCAGAAATGCATTTTTAAAAGTGCGGTTGGAAAACGCTTATCAGGGGCCGCTAGAGCACCACGGCGCAAGAAAGATTGCTAAACCTATTTACGTAATGAGTATTGTTAGGAAATAATCAGAGTATCTGGTGTGCTAATTAGTTACATCTCCTCAAAAAACGTAAGATAACCTCTATCCAAAAGAATAAGAGGTTATTTTTTTTGTGGTTTACCCTTGTTGACGGGATAGGTGTGCAGTGTAAGAATTAATTTCTGGCTTGCATAATGGCAAGAAATTACACTAACAAGTCACAAGGAGGTCAGATGCGTGTCAATATTGAAGACCGTCTGTTTTTCGCGGCACAAAAAATATCTCGTCGATTTTTTGTACAGGCACTAGCTGCAACTGCTTTTGTTTCCGCTGTAGCTCTGAGCAGTCCTTTTGCTGCGGCCAATCCACCCGCACAGCCCAATGGGCAAGTGGTGGTAGGAATTTCACAAGAAATCACCGTGTTTAATCCATTAATTTCTTCTATCGAAGTAGACCATGGGGTGTGGTGGAATATTTATGATCCACTCTGGGCGGTAGACGATAAGGGTGAACTGGTACCTCGCCTCGCCGCAAAGATTCCTACCGTGGAAAACGGCGGGATTTCTGCAGATGGTTTAACTTGGCATGTAGTGCTGCGTGATGACGTATTCTGGCATGATGGTGAGCCTTTTACCGCTGAAGATGTCAAATATACTCTGGAGCTCATTAACAGCCCCGATTTTAATGCCCGCACCCGCCAAGGGCATGAGTACGTTCGAGATATCGAAGTTCTTAACGATCACGAAATCCGTTGGCAAATGAGTGAAGTATATGCCCCTTATGTATCACAACTTAGTTCTACTTTCATAGCGCCTAAACATATTTTGGAAAAAGACGAAGACCCAAATCGTTCCAGTCTAAGTCTTAAGCCTATTGGAACCGGGCCTTTCAAACTAAAAGAGCGTGTGTCGGGTGATCGAGTTACCTTAGTTGCCAATGAAAATTATTATGGAGATGGGCCGTATCTTGAAGAGCTTGTTTTTAAATATATACCCGATCTAAATGCTTTGTATTCACAGTTTCGCACGGGGCAGATCGATGTGGTTGGCATTCGCGGTATTCCCCATAATTTCTATGATGAAATTAAAAGTGTTGATGGCTTAACCGTTATACCGGCGCCCTTGGCTTCTATCGAAGGCATAGCCATTAACCATGAGCATCCTGCATTAAAAGAGAAAGCTGTTCGAGAGGCGCTCTATCATGCTATCAACAAAGAAGCCATTGTAGACCTCTTGTACTTTGGCTTGCCCGAGCCCACGGAAAGCTATTTGCCCAAAACCTCTTGGGCCTACAATGCAAATTTGCCTAAACAGAATTTTGATAAAGAATTGGCAAAGCAGATTTTAGAAGAGGCTGGTTGGCAGGTGGGTGCAGATGGGGTTCGCGAGAAAGATGGCGTGCGTCTTGCTTTTACAATCTCAAGCACTTCAGGCGATGAGTTACGTGCACAAACACAACAACTTATCCAGCAAGATTGGAAAGATATTGGGGTAGCTCTGGATATCAATAATATGCCTGCTGCTGTGGTGTGGGGTGATTTTTGGTTCAAATCACAGTTTGACACGGTTTTGGTGGCCGTTAACTATATGACCGGTAATGACCCCGACACAAGCTACCGCTTCCATAGTGGAGCGATACAAGCAAAAGGGGGCCGCGGCAGTAACGTCAGCCAATATCAAAGTGATGTAGCTGATGAGCTTTTGGAAAAAGGTCAGCGCACCATGGACCAGGAAGAACGCAAGAAAATCTACAACGATTTACAGGAAGTTCTACGTGAAGATCTAGTCTTCTTGCCTTTGTATCAGATGGTGCATGTTAAAGGTCATAAAGATAATCTTGAGGGTTATGCGCCTAACGTAAACGTCCTTTCCAACGCATGGAATGCAGGCGTCTGGTACTGGGATGAGTAAATTTACTTGGCAGTGCTCCGAACCCTACTGACTAGCCAAGACCTTTGAACTAAAAAGAATACCTTTGGCTCTTGTGAGCCAAAGGTCACGGTCTGCTTGGTTGTGTCCCTTTTTAAAATTATTTCGCGCATCTTTTATTGTGCCCTTTAGTTCTAGGTGAGGGCTTTTTGTGTTCAGAATCAGGTGCGGGGGGCTTAAACTCGGTTAAGTCTAATGTTTCTATCCAATATCAGTAGTGTTGGAGCCTAATATTGGAGCTTGTAAACGGTGTTAAATTACATTGCCAGAAGAATACTAATAGCAATTGGCATCATGTTATTAGTGACTTTAATTGGATTTACTGTGCTGCATTTAGCACCCGGTGGCCCCTTGGCTCAGTATGTTGCAGCCAGCGATTTAAGTGCCACTGAAATTGCTGCTATTGAAGCACGGATGGGTCTTGATCGCCCTGTATATATACAATATTTTGATTGGCTCTTTCGAATGTTGCAGGGTGATTGGGGTAACTCTTATCGTGATCAGCAGCCTGTAACTCGGGTTATTGCGTCGCATTTGGGCGCGACAGTACAGCTTATGCTGGCGGCCACGATTCTTGCTGTTTTAATTGGTTGCTGGATAGGTATAGTGGGCGCCATACGCCGTAACTCTTTGTTTGATACGGTCACGACTATTGGCACGATGGTCGCCATTTCCATTCCAACCTTTTGGTTTGGGCTGATTGTTATCTACGTGTTTTCAATTGAACTTGGCTGGTTGCCGGCAGGTAATCGTTACACAGCAGGTGATGGGTCATTTTGGAATCGTATGCACCACCTGATTGCTCCGTCAATCGTATTAGCCTTGGTATCAACTGCGGTGTGGAGCCGCTATATGCGCTCATCAATGCTAGATGTGCTGAATCAGGATTTTGTGCGTACCGCCCGTTCGAAGGGAATATCAGAATTTCGAGTGTTATATGGGCACATTTTGCGTAATGCCATGCTGCCGATGATCACCATTGCCGGGTTGCAACTACCCTCTTTACTCAGCGGTGCGTTAGTAACCGAGACCATTTTTGCCTGGCCAGGCATGGGGCGATTATTCCTGGATTCTATTAATTATCGCGATTACCCCGTAGTAATGGGTATTTTAATGTTTACCGCATTTTTAGTTTTATTGGGTAATTTGATCGCTGATCTGCTCTATAGCGTGGTAGACCCGCGAATAAGAATTCATTAGGGGGGAAAAATGGGTAATGCACAATCTATGGTCGCCTTGGAAGAGCAGAGAGTGGTTAAGAGCAAAACAAACACAGCTTGGCGTCGTTTTGTGAACCACAAGCTGGCGATGTTGGGTTTGGCCATTCTAATACTGATGGTGCTGGCTTGCATTATTGGACCTTATCTCATTCCTTACAGCGATACTCAAACAAATATTTTGGCCCGTTTCAGCCCGCCTCTTAGCAGTGGCCACTGGTTCGGTACCGATCAGCTGGGCCGTGATATGTTGGCACGTCTATTGATGGCTGGTCGTATTTCTTTGGCGGTGGGTTTTGGTGCCATGGTTATTGCTATGGTTATTGGCGTCACCATTGGCGTCGTGGCAGGCTATTTAGGGGGGCGTTTTGGAGCACTGCTCATGCGTATTATTGACGCAGTGTTGTGTTTTCCGTCTATTTTCTTACTGTTGGCTTTAGCTGCTTTTATTAAGCCCAGTGTGCTAACCATTATCTTTTTGCTCGCCATAACCGGTTGGATGGAAGTAGCCCGTATTGTAGAGGCGCAAATACGCTCATTAAAAGAACGGGACTTTGCTGTGGCTTCTTTGGCTTTAGGGGCTGGGAATGCACGAATTATGTTTCGTGAGTTATTGCCTAACGCCCTTGCCCCAATTGTGGTAGCAGCGACTTTAAGTGTGGCCCAGGCGATTTTAATGGAATCGTATATTAGTTTTTTAGGCTATGGCATTCAACCGCCGATCCCTAGCTGGGGCAATATGCTAGGGGGCGCTCAATCCTATTTGACTAGTGGTCCGTGGTTGGCAATTTTTCCTGGTTTGATGATTACCTTATCCGTGACCAGTATTAACTTTATTGGTGATGGGTTGCGTGATGCCTTTGATCCCAGAGCAGAGACGAGCTAAGCATGACAATAAAACATAATCCCTTAGAGCAGCAGCAAATAGCAGCGCGAACTGAAGGCCAGCTTGTGCTGGACGTGCGTAATCTATCAGTCAAATTCAATACCATGCAGGGTCAAGTTACCGCAGTGAATAATGTCAGTTTTCAGGTGCATGCCGGTGAGACAGTAGCTTTGGTGGGTGAATCTGGCTCAGGCAAGAGTGTCACTAGCCTAGGTATTATGCGCCTTACTCCGCCCGCGCCAAGGGCCACTTTAGAGGGTGAGGTTAGGTTTCAAGGGAAAAATGACCCCGAGCCAGTTAACTTATTGGCCTTAGAGCAGGAAACTATGCGTAGCTACCGAGGCAGGGGAGTAGCCATGGTATTCCAAGAACCCATGACCTCTTTTAATCCACTCCATACCATAGGAAAGCAGATTTCCGAAGGGATTCGGCAGCATCAGAAAATAAGTAAAAAAGCGGCCTTGGATAGGGCGGCCGAACTACTGGATATGGTGGGTATTTCTGCAGCGCGTACGCGATTAAAGAACTATCCCCATGAAATGTCTGGTGGAATGCGTCAGCGTGCCATGATTGCCATGGCGTTGGCCAATGACCCCAGTTTGTTGATTGCTGATGAACCAACAACGGCATTAGATGTGACCATCCAGGCGCAAATTATCGAGCTTTTGCTTGAGCTGCAGCAAAAAACGAATATGGCCCTTCTTTTTATCACCCATAACTTAGGTGTAGTCGCAGAAATCGCTGACTATGGCATGGTGATGTATTGTGGACAAATCGTTGAGCAAACTGATATTTTGTCCTTATTTGAGCGTCCTCAAATGCCTTATACAAAAGGCTTGCTCCGTTCAGTGCCCAAGCTCGATTTGGACCAGGGGCATCAAAAGCCCCTACCAGCTATTCCAGGTCAAGTTCCAAGCCCGCTCAATTTGCCACAAGGATGTAATTTTGGTCCACGTTGTGCGTTTTATCAAGAGGTTCCTTGCCAACAAAACAAGCCTGATTTAATAGAGGTTCAACCGCATCACTGGGTACGCTGCGCACGTTGGCAGGAATTGTCTTCGGAGGGCAAATTATGAGTGAGGATGTAATCCTTGACGTTCAGCAGCTCAGTAAAGATTTTGTCATACAAAAAAATTTTTTTGGGCGTGCGCGAGCGCATTTAAAAGCAGTTGATGAGGCTAGCTTTTCTGTCAAGCGACAAGAAATATTAGGCTTAGTAGGTGAATCAGGCTCTGGTAAGACCACAGTAGGCCGTTGTATTTTACGCCTTGTCGAGCCCAGCAGTGGCAGGGTGTTTTTTAATGGTCAAGACATTACCCAGTTGAGCCGGGCAGAGCTGCGTCCATTAAGACGGAATATGCAGCTGATCTTCCAGGATCCTTTCGGTTCTTTAAATCCAAGACATTCAGTTGAGCAAATCCTGACAGCACCAATAGATATTCACGGTTTAGCCAAAACCAAAGCTGAAAAAAAGGCAAAAATCCAAGAGATGCTGACTTTGGTTGGGTTAGGTCCCGAGCAAATGACACGCTATGCTCACGAGTTTTCTGGTGGGCAACGACAACGGATTGGTATTGCACGCGCCTTGATCTGTGCGCCCGAGTTATTGATCGCAGATGAGCCGGTATCGGCGCTGGATGTATCTATTCAGGCTCAAATTGTTAATTTGCTGATCAGTCTAAAGCAAAAGCTTGGGCTGTCTATCTTGTTTATTGCTCATGATTTATCCGTGGTTGGGCATATTTCTGATAGGGTGGCAGTGATGTATTTGGGTCGTATTGTAGAAATAGCCCCAACTAAGCGGCTATTTGCGCATCCTTTACATCCTTATACCGAAGCACTGTTGTCGGCAATTCCGGTGCCTAATCCACAGCAGCGTGACCACAAGAGTCGCATCGTCCTTGAAGGAGATATTCCTAGCCCAATCAATCCCCCCTCGGGTTGTACTTTCAGAAGCCGGTGCCGTTATGCTCTCGAAGAGTGCGCTCGGCAACGGCCAATATTGAAAGAGGTAAAGTCAGGGCATTTTAAAGCCTGTATTCGTGATGACCTGCAGCTACGCGCGGCAACAAGTGAAATTAACAAAGATGTAAAGTAATTTTGAGAAAGGCTTTTTATTATGGCATCAGATTTAATGTACATAGAAACGGACACCCAACTGCCTAAGCGCGTTGATGTAGTCATCGTTGGTGCCGGTATCATAGGCATTGCCACAGCATATGAACTGACCCGCAAAGGGCTCCAAGTGGTTGTGCTCGATAAAGGGCGTGTTGCAGCAGAGCAGTCCAGCAGAAATTGGGGGTGGGTAAGAAAACAAAACCGTGATGAGCGTGAAATCCCCCTGATTAAATATAGTTTGGAGCGCTGGGGGGAAATCTCTACAGAAATCAATCAAGACATCAGTTTCCGCCGCACGGGCATTACTTATGTATCGACGGACCCCAAAGACGTTGCGCGTTGGGATGAGTGGTGCAAAATGGCTGCGGCCTATGATTTGGATAGTCAGATGCTGGGCGCCAAAGAAGCAAACCAGAAAGTGCCTGGTACAACCAAAGCTTGGGTGGGCGGAGTCCATAGCCCAACCGACGGGCGCGCCGAGCCGAGCAGGGCTGTTCCCCTATTGACCCAAGCTAGCCGTCAGTTAGGCGCTAAGGTCATTCAGCATTGTGCAGTACGGTTCATAGATACTCAAAATAATACAGTTTGTGGCGTGTACACGGAAAAAGGCTATATCAAAACTTCGGCAGTTGTTTGCGCTGCAGGCGCGTGGGCTTCGTTATTTTTAAAGCCCGTTAAGCACAGTTTTCCCCAAGCCAGCGTCTATAGTACTGCGCTACGGACGGAGCCTGCCAAAGAGATCACGGCGGGCAATATTTCGGTGCCTGGCGTTACCTTAAGAAGGCGGCTTGATGGTGGCTATACTTTGGGGCTATCTGGGCAGGGCCGGGTGGATATTACCCCTCAAGGCATACGTTATGCGCTTAAATTTTTGCCTACCTTGCAAGAAAGGCGCTCTGGCTTAAAAGTTTCGATGGGTAAAACTTTTTGGCAGGGGCCCCAAGCTTGGTACCGAAATTGGGCGCCAGACAAACCATCACCTTTTGAAATCTCGCGTGACCTAGATTTACACGCCGAGCCATCTTTGGTGGAAACAGCCACCCAGGTATTGACGTCAACGTTTCCGGAATTAAAAGGGATCAAAATAGTCGAAGCTTGGGCTGGCCTTATTGATAACACCCCCGATGCAGTACCAATTATTTCTAGGGTTGATCAGTTGTCCGGGTTGATTATTTCGTCAGGCTATAGTGGGCATGGATTTGGTATCGGCCTTGGGGCAGGCCGATTAACAGCTGATTTGGTAACAGGGGATGATTGTATTGTAGACCCCTATGAATTCCGTTATGCTCGTTTTTTTGATGGCAGCAAAATTCAGCGACCCGGAATGATGTAAACCGCCATTTTCCTTAATAACCTTCCTTTAAGTTGTAAACGTTTTTCAGCGGTTCCCTAGCCAAGAAGCGGATGATTTTTTGGCTAACGTACTCTATGCGTGCCTGTCGGGATGCGTCGGCGGCAATGTGAGGGGTAATGATGACCTGTGGGTGTGTCCATAGCCAACTATCAGGCGGAAGGGGCTCTTCTTTAAATACATCTAAGAACGCGTATCGTATATGCCCACTGTTGAGCGCTTTTTTTAGGTCTTCAACATGTAGGTGAGAGCCACGGCCGACATTGATAATACTGGCCCCTACAGGAAGCTGTTGCAGGAGGGTTTTATTGATGATGTGCTGGGTGCTTGGGGTTTCGGGTAAGAGGCAGGTCAAAATTTGGCATTGGGCGAGAAACTCAGCTAATTCATTATCCCCTGCATAACTTTTTATCTGAGCTAGATTTTTTTGACTGCGAGCCCATCCGATAACATTGAAGCCGGCTTTTTGTAAGCTGAGTGCACAGGCACTACCCAGATTACCCAACCCCATGATGCCCACGGTATTTTCTAACGCGGTGTTTGGAATATCATATGTATCCCAGATTTTATTGCGCTGCTGTTCGATTGCCTGCGGCATTAGTCGTATGGCCATTAATGAGCACATTAACACCTGCTCTGACATTCGTTGGGCAGCCTCCTGAGTAAACATGCGTATCAAAGGCACATGCTGAGGCCAGCTGTCATCGCTCACAATGTGATCGACTCCCGCGCCGCTGCTAAAAATAAGTTTGAGGTTGGTTAGGGAAGCTAAAAAGCCTGCTGGTGGTTCCCAGACAAATGCAAAGTCTATTTCCTCTTTAGGTAATTCAGGATCATCCCACCAATAAACCTTAAGATCAGGCAGATATTTATTAAACTCGGACTGCCATTCAGGCAGTAGGTTTTTATCACCAGACTTAACTGCAATTTTCATAGCCAACGCTTTTTAATTAAAAGGTTTAGAAGATTCGCAAAGTTAAATGATTATATGATGTTGTATGGTTACCAGGGACGTGTCTCAATGAGGTGCCCCAGGAGCCCCAGGAATTTAGGTGCTGTTTTAAATAGCTGTATCATAAGGATGATTAAAATGTCCAGCTATTCTCGTGATTGCTGTATTAGGAAAAGGAGCAATACATGAACAATATTAATGATGTCAAAAACGATCTCGCCCCCACAGGCATTTTGCGCGTCGCCATCAATTATGGCAATCCGGTTTTGGCGCAACGTCACCCACAACGTCCTGAACCACAAGGGGTGTCTGCAGCCCTGGCGCGAGCATTGGCCGAGCGGCTGGGGCTGGAAATTCGTTTTGTCAGTTTTGATTCTGCCGGATTGGTATTTGATGCAGTTAAAGATGGCTTATGGGATCTTGCTTTTATGGCTATAGATCCGAGGCGTGCTGAAGGGGTAGATTTTACGGCGCCCTATGTGTTCATAGAAGGCACTTATTTAGTTCCCAAAGATGCAGTCTGGCAATCGGTTGATGAATTTGATCAAGCCGGATTACGTATTGCCGTGGGTCGCGGGGCGGCATACGATTTGTTTTTGTCACGTCATTTGCAGCGGGCTGAATTGGTGCGGGTGGCCACCTCTGAGGCTGCCATCCATGCCTTTGTCGATGGCCAGGCAGATTGTGCCGCGGGTGTACGTCAGCCCTTGGAGGCTTTTGCCGCTGAGCACGCGCAGTACCGGGTTATTGAGGATAGTTTTACGACTATTCGCCAAGCAATGGCGGTGCCCAAGGGGCGTAAAACTGCCCAGGCATTTTTGGAAACCTTTATTGCTGAGATGAAAGCTTCTGGCTTTATCGCCCAAGCGTTGAAAAACAGTAACCAGCTGGCAGCAAGTGTCGCGCCTTAAAAGCTCAGTTGTTAGCGTTTAAAAGGTTTTTGAGGAAAAAGATAAATCCCCATGGGAAAGTAAGGCGGGAATGCCAGCGGAAGGGGGGGGGAATGAGATAAGAAAAGGGGTATCGATAGAGACAGACTAAAAAAATGGGAAATGGGCTTAAAAAAGACACGCCAGTAAAAAGCGCATTAGACGAAGCGTCTTAAATAGTGACCAAGAATTCAAAGATACCCAAGACGTAGTTAGCCATAGTCAGCCACCACAGTTAGAGCTATGTATTTAGCCAAATAAAAAGCTTATGCCCCATAAAGGCATAAGCTTTTGAAATTTTGGTCGGGGCGGCGGGATTCGAACTCGCGACCCTCTGGTCCCAAACCAGATGCGCTACCAGGCTGCGCTACGCCCCGAAAAAAGCTATATTAGCATAATTACAAATAAAAAAGCAAGCCCACATCAGGCAAGCATTTATTGCTGTTTACCTTTTGTCTGCCCGCCAGCTCGGGTAGCATAACCTTTCTGCACACTAGTAAAGTTGGGCAGCATGGTTTTTTTGCGTTAGGTAGCATGGCTGTTTGCAAATCTGCCAAGTCAGATAATGTGGCCTTTTTGCAGCTAGCAGGTTTTTCTGAAGACTAAAAATACTGGATAGTTATGGTTCCCATTCTTATGTATCACCAAATTGCCCCGCCGCCTCCGCGCGGGGCCTATCTGCGGGGTGCTACGGTTCATCCCCGACGTTTTGCCAATCAGATGCTTTTGCTCAAGCGGCTGGGTTATCAAGGTGTGTCATTGCAACAGGGCTTGCCTTATATTCGGGGTGAAAAAAAGGGAAAGGTTGTGGTCATCACCTTTGATGATGGTTATCAAAACGTCTTTCAATACGCCCGTCCAATTTTGAATGAATTAGGCTTTACCGCCACTAATTTTATCGTGGCTGACCTGATGGGCGGAATTAACGAATGGATGCTTGCCAAGGGTAGCCTCGTTTCGCCCCTGATGACGGCTGCTCAAATTCAGCAATGGGCTGCTGAGGGGCACGAGGTGGGCTCCCATACCTTAAGTCATGTGTACTTATCCCAAGAGCCACCAAAAGAGCAGTCTCGTCAGTTAGCGCAGTCTAAGGTACAGCTGGAAGACTTGCTTGGTCATTCCGTAGTTTCTTTTTGTTATCCCTTTGGTGATTTGGATGCAGCCGCGATAGAAGCGGTTAAGGTGGCAGGTTATGCTTGTGCAGTTGGTACTCACAAAGGGTTGGCACGCCAAGAAGATAATCTTTATGCCTTGCCTCGCGTCAGCATCATTCGGTCCAATCACCTGTTGCGCTTTTATCAAAAGGCGCTGACACAGCTTGAGCACAAGCGGCGCAAGGTATACTGGTAATGCCCATTTGTTTGTAAAACGGGAATATTTTGTTGGTCGATTCGGGTAGCGCTGGCGTTTGTGATTTGTTTTGTTATATAATTTGCCCTTATTCTTTTTTGCAGAGTAGTGTATTAGCAGGCATTTTGACAAGCTTTCAAGCTTAATGCTGTTTTCTCACTTTACTGCCAGTGCATAGCGCCCGTAGCTCAGCTGGATAGAGCAACTGCCTTCTAAGCAGTCGGTCGCAGGTTCGAATCCTGCCGGGCGCGCCATTGCTCAGAATAATCTACCGCCTGCAGGCGGTTTTTTTATTGCCGGGGCAGGGGTCCAGGCCTTCAGGGCTTGTGCGCCCATGTGTTTGCGTGCCCTCCCAGGGGTTTACAGGGCGGTGGTAGGGTGTGCATGGTGGCCCTGCTGCTTAGAGGGGTGGCGAGTACTGCCGCGGCAACAGGCATTCTTTAGGGCGACAGGCAGCCTATGGATTATAGGTAGGGGCTTGCCAACCAGATAAGCCGGTTTCGCAGCTTTTTGCGAAAGGGAATGGCTTCCAGGCCTTGTAACGTTACGGGTTCGGCCTGTTCTATTTCGCGGTCAATTTTATTTTCTATTTGCTTGGCCAAATCCTGGCAATAGACCTCAAGATTTAATTCGAAATTCAGTCGCAGGCTACGGGGATCCATATTGGAAGAACCAACATAGCTGCAGGCGCCATCAATGGTTAATAGCTTGGAGTGGTTAAAGTTGCGAGTCGCCCGCCAGACCCGGCAGCCGCTGCAAATGATTTGGTCCAGCTGGGACGTCATGGCGTAATTGACAAGCCGCAGATTGTTTTTCTTGGGAATGACAATATCTACTTGGACACCACGGCGTGCTGCGGTATTCAAGGCGCCGATGAGCACCAGATCAGGGATGAAATAGGGGGACTGGATACGAATATGGCGCTTGGCAATGGCGATGGCCCCCAGCAGCATATTGTGGGTGCTGGCCAGAAACCGATCGGGCCCCGAGCGGATGCAACGGGCGGGCACATGAGGTTCAGGGGCACTGAGATCGTCGCAATACCAGGTGGCATGATCCAGTTCTTCTTTGGTAGTAAACTCCCAGTCATGAGCAAAGGCAGAAAGAATCTGTGCTACTACGGGCCCCTGGACCTTGAAATGGGTGTCGTGGTCGGGCTTGTTGTTCGTGAATTCGCTGGTAAAGCCTTCGCGGATATTCATGCCGCCCGTGAAGCCAATTTTGCCATCGACTACCAGGACTTTGCGGTGACTACGCAGATTGGCGTAGGGCATGCGAATGCCAAAAGGGTTGGTCAGAAAGAGGGCGCTGCGTATCTTGTGCTTGCGCAGCAAGCGGATACTGGGCGGGCGTGAATAACGTGAACCGACGGCGTCAATCAGGATTCGAAGCTCTACCCCGCGATCTTTGGCCTCTTTGAGGGCCTTAATAAACTGCCTTCCGATACGATCATTATCAAAAATATAAGATTGCAAGGCGATGGTTTTTTGTGCCTGGCGGATGGCAGAAAGCATTTCCGGATAGGCTTCGTCACCGCCGTCCAAAAGCTGAATATGGTTGCCATCGCGTAGCTGAAAGTGGCTGATGCGATCCCCGAGTATATGTAGCGATTCAAATTGCTCGCCCATTTTTTGGCCCAGGTCAGAAACCGGCAGCGCTTTGTAATTGGTAAAGGTTTTGAACTGCAGATCGCGTTGTTCGCTAATTTGGCTTTTGCGAATGCGATTAACCCCTGCAACAAAATAGAGGATGGGGCCCAAGAGGGGGGACATGATGATGACGCCTACCCAACTAATGGCTGCGCGTACATCATTCTTAGACATGGCTGCGTGGATGGCAGCGGTGACACCAAGCAAAACACCTAAAACGGCCGCGATGTGGGGCCAATATTCAGAAAAAAAAGAATGTAGTGCTGGCAGAGCAAGGTTCATGTAGGGTCCATGCCTATTGGTAACAATTTAAAGAGTACAGTTTAGCATTTTGGCATAAACTGCGGCAGTTGGCATGGCAGGTTGGAGCGAATAGCGGCGTTGCCCTGAGAACAAGACAAAAAAAGCCTCTTGGCGTGGCCAAGAGGCTTAAATATTTGGGGTGACTGATGGGACTCGAACCCACGACGACCGGAATCACAATCCGGGGCTCTACCAACTGAGCTACAGTCACCATTTTTACTAAGGCTAGGGCTAATACGCGCTTAACCAAAGAAAAAAGAACTATACCATAGAATAAATAAATATGCACGCCCGATGTTTTTGCTAAGCTTAGCAGTAATAGCAGAGGATATTGGGTTGTTTTATGCCTCTGGCTATGCGCTCTATGAATCTGATGAAAAAGGAGCAGTTATGACACAGTTATTTGTTGTGCACCCTCAAAACCCACAAGCTCGTTTGATGGCACAGGCTGCCGATTTGATAGCCCAAGGCAAGGTAGTCGCTACCCCGACTGATTCCAGTTATGCCTTGGTGGCACGGCTAGATGACCGGGCGGCCGCCGAAGAGTTGCGTCGCTTGCGAGGGTTGGATGAACGACATCATTTGACGTTGTTGTGTCGAGACTTGGCCGAAATCAGTCATTTTGCCAAAGTTGATAATGTGCAATACCGGTTATTGAAATTGGCTACTCCTGGGCCTTGGACCTTTATTCTCGAAGCTACGCGGCAGGTACCGCGGCGGGTATCTCACCCAGCACGCAAGACCATCGGTATTCGGGTGCCCCAAAACCCTATTTTGCAATCGCTCATTGAGCATGCTGAAACCCCATTGTTATCGACCACTTTGGTCCCTGAGGGCGAGCAAGACCCCTTGAATGATGCACAACAAATTTCCCAACGTTATAAAGGACGAGTAGCTGCAGTCATTGACGGTGGTGCTTGTCCGCTGGAGCCTACCACGGTTATTGACTTGACCGAAGAGGTGCCACAAATATTACGCCGCGGCCAAGGTGATCCCAAAACCATTGGCCTTGATTAGCCGGAGCGTCATGTAGTTTCGTGTCGTTCCCCATCGTTTTGAATTTTTATCAGGCCCCTGCTTTAACCACCTGGGAAGGCAGGGGCTTTTTGCATCCTTCTGTACTTCATCTTCGGGCGTAAAATGTTGTACGGCAGACAAGGGCCATGCAGCCCCGCTGGCAGGGGTAATCGGAGCTGGTCGTTATTCTGTTTGATGGCATTGTGTGTTATTTTTAGCCTGTTGTTGATATTCACCTGTTGTTGATATTCATGTTTAGGCGCAAATTATGGAATCCCTTATTCAAACCCTAACGGTGATGGCGTTGCCGGTGTTGTTTGCGATCACGCTGCATGAGGCAGCGCATGGTTATGTGGCACGGCATTTTGGGGATCCCACCGCCTATTTGGCGGGCCGCATCAGCCTAAACCCCATTCGTCACATTGACCCCATCGGCACGATAGGAGTGCCCCTGTTTTTATTATTCAGCTCGAAGCTTTTGGGTGGAGCTGGATTTATTTTTGGTTGGGCCAAGCCAGTGCCCGTTAACTGGTCTCGTTTGCGTCACCCTAAAAAAGATATTCTGTGGGTGGCAGTGGCCGGGCCAGCGGCAAACTTCTTGATGGCCCTAGGCTGGACATTATTTCTGAAAATGCTCAGTCTAAGCGGCAGCCTGCCAGATAGTTTCTGGGTTCAAATGGCCATTGCCGGCATTCAGATCAATATTATCCTGATGGTCTTCAACATGTTGCCTTTGCCGCCCCTGGATGGCGGGCGCGTGGTCTACAGTTTATTGCCGCCCCGATGGGCCGAGCCCTATGCGCGCATCGAGCCTTATGGCATGCTGATTTTGTTGCTGCTTTTGTTTAGTGGGGTACTGTGGCGCGTACTGCAGCCCATTATTTGGTTATGGTACGATTTTTTTGGCTGGTTTTTATGAGTTTTGGCTCGAATCCGTTAAACTTATACCTCTTACACTTCGCTTAGGCTTGTCTTACCAGGAGGCCCCTAAAAATGGCTACTTCGGATTTATCCACCCCCTATTTCACGGGTAGCATGGTCGCGCTAGTGACCCCCATGTTTCCAGATGGAACACTCGATTATGAGTCCTTTAAAAAACTTATCGATTGGCATATCGAAGAGGGCACTGACGCCATCGTGGTCGTAGGCACCTCAGGGGAATCCCCCACCGTCAACATGACCGAGCATGCCGAGATCATCGAGTTGGCGGTCAAGCATGCTGCAGGGCGTATTCCGATTATTGCCGGCGTAGGTGGAAACTCGACGAGCGAGGCTATCGAGCTAACCCAGCACGCCTATGATGTGGGGGCCCAGGCTGGGCTTTCCGTCGTTCCCTACTACAACAAACCCACCCAAGAAGGGCTGTACCAGCATTTCAAAACCATTGTTGAAACGGTACCGCTACCAACGCTGTTGTATAACGTTCCTGGTCGTACCGTTGCTGACATGACTAACGAAACGGTGGTGCGCTTGGCGCAGGTGCCCAATATCATTGGTACCAAAGAGGCCACTGGTGATATGGCGCGTCTGGCTTCCTTGCTACGTGATGTACCCGAAAACTTTATGGTCATCAGCGGTGATGATGCGACTGCTGCTGCCTTGATTTTGCTGGGTGGGCAGGGCAACATTTCGGTGACTGCCAATGTGGCCCCCAAATTGATGCGTCAGTTATGTCATGCTGCTTTAGAGGGTGACTTAGCCACCGTACGTCAATATAATGCCCTATTAGCCGATCTAAATCGTTTACTATTTGTCGAGGCAAACCCAATTCCTGTCAAGTGGGCTTTAGCAGAGATGGGGCGTATTCAGTTGGGTTATCGATTGCCAATGACACCTCTCAGCGAGCAATATCACGACGTTATACGTGCAGCGCTTCGCAAGGCAGGATTATTAGCATGATAAAAACTAACGTTCAGGTACGCTTGACCCCATTGGTTATGGCTTTGGGGCTCAGTGTGCTGGCCGGATGCTCTACCATGAATGAACTGTTCGGCACCGAGGAAAGTGTTGATTATAAAAGTACGGTACGTGGTGAGCCGCTTAGCATCCCCCCTGATCTTACCCAGGCCCATTCTGGGGCCCAGTACCGGGCGCCCGAGGGGGTGACCACTTTTTCCGAATATGCGCTAAACCAAGAGCAGCAAAGGGCCAGTCGTGGCCACCGCGAGGTATTGCCCGAGCACGATGGCATCGAGGTCAAGCGCGAGGGCGATTTACGCTGGCTAGTGGTCGATCAGCCCCCCAGCGAGCTTTATAATCGCATCATCGAATTTTGGGGCCAGCAGGGTTTCACCATTGATTCCGAGGATCCACGTACGGGCGTGATTCAAACCCATTGGGCAGAAAACCGCGCCAAGATCCCCGAGGGGTGGATACGCCGTGCCTTGGGCAGCATTATTGATCAGGTTTTCGATAGTGGTGAACGCGAGCGCTTCCGTACCCGTCTTGAGCGAGTCGGCGACACCACAGAAATCTATATCAGTCATCAGCATATGGAGGAAACCCCCACGCCAGATGGTACGACCTTTAAATGGGTGTTTGGGCGCGAGGATCCTGGTCTGAATGCCGCCATGCTGGCTCGGTTGATGGTATTTCTGGGTGCGGAAAAAGAAAGCGCCGGCGAGCGCGT
>Ga0079226_10001201_pt1 | contig 19728 bp, 15 predicted proteins | sample Poulit2014_FD_76345 | JGI IMG/M metagenome (GOLD analysis project Ga0079226, IMG submission 76345) | Agricultural soil microbial communities from Georgia to study Nitrogen management - Poultry litter 2014 | ecosystem: Environmental > Terrestrial > Soil > Agricultural land | place: USA: Georgia... | reverse complement strand
GTGATCCCGCTGGGATTCGAACCCAGGACCCATACATTAAAAGTGTATTGCTCTACCGGCTGAGCTACGGAATCGTACGTTCTAAAAACTGTTGTTTCTTTGTTTGAACGTGCTGCAAAGGTATAAAAATGTTTCATTTCACCAAAGTATTTAGATGGTTATTTTTCATTATTTTCACTTTTGATTGATTATCAGCTAGATAAATTTCAACATAATTTTATTGTTTTACAAGGCCACAATAACATTTACCTAGCAGCCTTTGAGTTTTTACTTTCACTGTACTTTAATTACAATTATTTAATAGTAGTTTTACTCCAAAATATTATTAAATAAAATGGCTGAAGATTTAAAAATATCCAACTCTAAAGATAAAGCATCAAAATACGAGAATATCTACCCTCAAATTAAAGGTCTTCTAGAGGGAGAGAAAGATCTGATTGCAAATCTGGCAAATATCTCTGCTGCATTAAAAGAACAATTCAACTTTTTTTGGGTGGGCTTTTATTTGGTTAAAGAAAACGAGCTTGTTTTAGGCCCTTTTCAAGGTCCAGTTGCTTGTACGCGTATAAAGAAAGGACGAGGCGTCTGCGGGACTGCTTGGGAGAAAGAATCAACAATTTTAGTCGATAACGTAGATGAATTCCCTGGTCATATCGCATGTTCTAGCTTATCGAAGTCAGAAATTGTTCTCCCCTTAATGCAAGAGGGCACCTGTATTGGAGTCTTAGATGTAGATAGTGAAAAGCTTAACCACTTTGATGAGATCGATGAAAAGTATTTAGGAAAAATTGTTAGGTTACTCTTTCCTTAAGCTACTAATAGGATCATTGGACATTAACTTTGACCAATCGACAAGCACAAATGCTATAAATTAATAAAACCTTCAGAGGTAATTCAAAATTGAAACTTTGAACACTCTGAAGGTTACTAAATTATTTACTAAAAACTATACCTCAACTATTGAAAGCTGTATCGAACTCCTATTTGCATGTAATAGGTCGATGAAATAGATTGAGAAGTTCCCACAACATCTTTTATAATACTACCATTTGCAGCTCCTAACCTATAAACAGGCTCGACGCTTGGATCTGCCATGATATCATTTCTATTTTGTATTTGAAGGACCGAACTGTTGGTTACATAATTTGTATGTCCCCATTTCTTATTTAGTAAGTTACCCAAGTTAAACACATCACAATAAACCTGTAAGGTATTTCTTTTGCCAGAAAGATTTTTGAATACCTCTTGAGAAATTCTTAAATCAAATTGGCTTCTCCAAGGCAATTTACCGCCGTTACGAGGTGCAAATCCACCTTTATTATTACGTAAGAAACTTTCTTTTTCAACTAAATTAAAGAATAGGTCTTTTTGCTCTTCAGCGGAATGTGCAACACCACCATATGCTGATTGCCCTTCAGGGATATCGACAAACGTAATTTCATTTCTGTTTTTCGGAACATATATCAAGTCGTTTGAAAATCCATCGTTATTTAAGTCCGCATTATAGGTGAAAGAATACCTCCCTTGAGCCCCACCTTGATAGAACACGGATACGGTTGTTGCTAGGTTTTTAAGCCACTCTTGCCTATAGGAAACATTTGCTATAATTCGATCTGGTATTACATTGCTCGTGTATCCTAGGCTGGGACTGTTTGTGTTACCCGAACCTTGCTGAGGCAAAGACCACAGGTTTAATATTTGATCTCCACTCCCATCACCGAAGTTTTTCGCTGCACTATGCGTATAAGCAATCATAGCATTTAAGCCGTTTTGAAACTCCTTTTCTAATTGTAAAGTTGTTGACCAGTAGTAGCCGCCCGTTTTACTATCCATAATAATAGCATTGTGATTACCATTGATGTATCTATTAGAAGGGTAAATCAACCTATCGTCACCATACCCATCTACGTTGAGCCTGTGTTGATCTGCAAGGTTTATATTGCGTGCAAAAGCGGCATTAATATCTTTACTAAAAATACCATCTATATTCATTTTCACGCCGTATGGTAATTGATACTCAATGGCTAAGCTAGATTTCCATGTTTGTGGGAAACGGAAATCCTTAGATAGCGCAGCAACTGAAGCAGGGATCTCTGTTCCAGCCTCAGGAAGTACCGAAGGGTAATTTGCTGTAGGATCTGGATTGAAGTCTGGAAGCTCGTTCTCCTGGAAAACTTTCGTAAACTGAAGCATACCGGCATCACCCGATTGAGCCACTATCCAAACAAAAGGAACTCTACCGGTAAAGATCCCGGATCCACCTCTTAAGATAAAGCTCCTATCTCCTAACACATCGTAGTTAAACCCAATCCTAGGTGAGAACATCACTCTAGCGCTAGGCAGCATACCTGTATCCATTTTCTCTCCATTCGCATAGGTGTTTTGAGCTACCAAAGGGTGTGTTTTTATCTCACTAACCTTTGGAAAGGTAGGCAGTTCTAAACGCAACCCTGCCATTAGGCGGAACCTGTTGTTTACGGTAAACTCATCTTGTAAATACAGCGAGTACTGTGCAAACTTAAAACTGGCAAATGCTTGAGAACCGTCCTCAGTCATCGGGAAAGTTAACGCATAATTTGAAGGCTTATTTCCATTTACAAAATCATCCCATGAGTCGAACGTGTAAAAACCTGTTCCGAAACGTTGGAAGCCATTTTTAATAGTGCTGAACTCAGCTTCTATTCCTGCAACTAAACTGTGCTGATTGGCTACGTAACTTACCTCATTATTGATATTGTAAGAACTTACCTCTCTGAGGTTGCCGTAGGTAAACGGCTCGTATCCAAAAGTAGTAATTACCTCATCACCTTCTTTGATATCTACAAGTGGGAAAGCTCTGCTATCTGAAGACCGAGGCTCGTTTTGATTGATATACGATAGCCTTAGCTGGTTATTGAGTTGACCGAACCTGGAGTTCAACTCAACGGTTCCACTATAGAAGTTATTTTCCTGGTAGTAGTTGGAACCTGAAAAGTGAAGTGCATTAATACTTCTACGGTTTTGATCGCCCGTATAAGAAATTCCCGATCCACTTGTAGAAGTACTTACAAAGCTGGGCGACCTAGCTTGAACTTGATTGTAACGAACATTTAATTTATGCTTATCGGATATGTTCCAGTCAATTCTTGCTAATAGCTTATTGTTTTTGCTTGCAAATCCATATCCTTGGTATTCTCCAGGGTTATAATCGTATTTGTTGATTAAATAATCTCTTACTCCATCTAAAAACTCAGCAGAAGGTCTTGTTACTTCAGATCCATCACCAAATTGCAACTCAGGAGTCGATGCAATTCTATTTTGACCAGGCTCATCTACTGGATTAAACTCGCCATTTACAAAGAAGAATAATTTATCCTTAATAATAGGACCGCCCAAAGAAACCCCAAATTGCTGATTTTTCATTGGATTTTTATTCACCGTAAAATCTCCAACTTTATCTCCTTGGAAGTTTTCATTTCTAAAGGTATAGAATGCAGAACCAAAAAACTCGTTATTACCCGAGCGTGTTACAGCATTTATAGCTGCTCCGGTGAAACCTGCCTGTCTAACGTCGTATGGAGATACGTTAACACTGATTTGCTCAAGAGCATCCAGTGAGATCGGCGAGCCGTTTGCAGGAATGTTTTGTCCAATTCCAAACTGATTACTAAAGTTTGCACCATCAACAGTAAAGATATTTGATCGGTAGTTTCCACCACCGATAGCGGTTCCGTTTGCCTGAGGTGTAAGCCTTGTGATATCATTCACTGATCTAGTAATGGAAGGCAAGCTCTCGATTTGCTTCCTAGAGATTGATGTTACGGTACCTGAGGAGACATTTTGTTTTTCTCGTTCAATTAGAACCTCATCAAGGATAATGCCTGCATCGCCTTTAAAAATAGGGTCTATAATAAACGATTGTCCTAACTGAAGATATACATCCTCAAAAGTTAATGTCTCTTTTCCTATAGCGGAAACCTCCACCTTATAGGGCCCTCCTACACGCATATTTGCTAAATTATACCTACCTGAAGAGTTGGCTGAGGTCCGGTACACCGTACCTGAAGGGACGTGAACCGCCGTTATAGTTGCGCCAGCTACCTGCTTATGGTCGTTATCTTTTACAACACCAATGATGTTACTTGTAGTAACCTGTGCTTTAGCGCCCAAAACAAGGAAAAAAGTAAAAACTAAAAAAAATAATTTTTTTTTCATAATAAGTTAAAAAGAGGTTAGTATTTAATAATCCAAATACCTAAAACCATTTTTAAGGGTTTGATCAGTTAAACATAAATTAATTAACCATCCTACGTTAAAGACTAACTTTTAGGATATTACGTCAAAATTAAATGAAAATTTCCGTATTATCCTATTTTCTTGATTAAGAAAATGAAAAGTTAAGGTGAAGACAATTTTAAAAATGGCATTATCCCTAGGAATTACAAACTCATTTATCCATTAATATACAAGAAACTGCGTGTAAACCTTTTGATAGTAAGCTTTTAATGTATCAAGTAATTCTTGGTTTTTACTTTCTGTAAAGGTTTTATTTTTTACTTCACTAATTTTCCCAATGCTACTATCAAAACTAATCGATTGTCTATCGGTATGAATCCCTATAACGTCTTTGGTGGCAAAAAATGCCAAAGGTTTATAATTATTCCCCATGATGTTACGTGACCAAGGAAAATCATGTGATGGGAGGCCCATTTGGTGCAATAATGTGGCGGCTAAGTCCGTCTGATTCGCAATTTTACTTACACGCTTTCCCTTCCATTGTTCTTCAATGAGATTACCGTAAAATAACAATGGAATATGGTACCTTTCGGGGTTATTAACGCTCCATTTACTAGCCGGTAACCGGTGGCCATGATCGGCTATAAAAACAAACAAAGTGTTGTCATACCAAGAGGACTTTTTGGCTTCCTCTATAAAGTCGTTTATTACCGAATCTGTATAATAGGCTGTACTTTTAAACTTATCAGCATTTGTTTTCTCCCCAAATTTATACACCCCGTCCAATTCAAAAGGCTCGTGATTGCTCAAAGTAAATAAGGAAGAAAAAAATGGTGTGGGCTCCCTATTTAAATCTTTTAAATACCTCTGGAAGGTCAAACCATCGTACACACCCCAGGAGGATTTTACCTCCGAGGGCTTAAAGTCCTTCTGGTCTACCACCCTATGCATACCGTGGGAGAGCATATACGACTTGAAATTATAAAACTCACTTTGCCCTCCATAATAAAATGAATTGCTATAGCCTAAATCCTCAAATACTTGTGGTAAACCAAAAAGCTTTTCGTGCTTTGGTATATATTTAATTATACTTTCATCGCCTTGGGAGGGAAAAGCACTAAAAACAGCTATAATCCCTTTGTCAGAACGATCCGATGCGGCATATACCTCGTCAAATAAAACCCCTTGCTTAATCCATTTTTCAAAATTAGGGGTTATCCCCTTCTCCCCCGTTAAAGCATGCACCAAATCAGCTGTAAAGCTTTCTAGCACAATTAAAACGACATTAATATCTTCAACATCTTGCCGCAGGAAATAGGTCGTGGAATCACTAATATTAAAAACAGGTGCTAGCAATTCATCTACCTTGTCTTCTTGAAAATATAAAAACGGATTCTTTTTAACATTTCTAGTGATGAGTTCTTTAAAAAAAGCCCAGTGCGTGTTAACGGCGGCATGGTTATTAATAGGATGCGTGGAATAGTAAGAAATGCTTGGGTTCAATGTTGCCCTCCCGTAACCTCCTCGTATACACGTAAATAAGACAACAGGAACAAAAATTAAAAGAGCAAACTTAAAAGCAAGAGGCAACTTATTAGTGGGACTCCTACGTACTAAGAATTTATAACAAACAAAGCCTATTAAACCTATCAGTACAATCCCTAAAGTACTAAGTAATACAGGTGAAGAGGCCGTAGAAGCTAGGGCTTCTTTCGGAGTTTCTAGAAATGCAGTGACTACTCTCCTGGATATCTTACTCCCCCATTCATTGTAGATATTTATATTAACTATGGAAATTAGGGCGAACAGAAAAATAAACAGGTATGTATATGCATCTAAAAAGATTCTAGGTATCCTTTTGGGACGAAAAAACAAACCTATTAACCACACTATAGCTGGGAGTGCACAAACATAAGACGCTAAAGACAGGTCCATTTTAAAGCCGTAAAGAAAGATTTTAACCAATTCCCAATTCGTGTCCCAGTGGATGTCTTTTCTATAAACTAGTACAAACAACAATCGATCGGCTGCCGATAAAATCAACCATATGAGAAAATAAAAAATCGAGTTTTTTACCGAACGCCAAATTGAGTCTACAGTCATCGCCTATCGATTAATTAGTTAAAAGTTCATTGTTTAACATGCGATTATTGTATTGCTGCCTAAATAACATTAGTTTTCTTTCCAAGAGTTGATCCCGAGATTTATCCTCGCCAATTATGTTGTTTTGAGATAGTGGGTCCGATTGAAGGTCAAATAAAGACAGTCCTCTATTGCCATCGTGAGTATACACATAAGAATCATAGAACATAGTAAAGATGCCGTCATTATTAACGATGGAGAAGTTATCCTCCTGTCTAAAAGCATCAAATCCAAATGCAAAATACGGCTCGGGATAATTTAAGAAGTTCAAAACAGTAGGAAGAATATCAATTTGCTGAACAACCTTCTGTTGCATCCCTACAAGCTCCTTATCACCACCCGGGTAGTAAAACACTATAGGTATAGCATACGCACCCTGCGTGTTTTGATATTCTGGTAAGTGGCTAACAGTGGCGTGATCGGCGCAAATCACAAAAAGAGTATTATCATACCATGAAGATGATTTAGCACGCTGGAAGAACCTTCTCAGTGCATTATCAGTATACCCGATTGGCTCTTGAACCGGCAGAGGACCTTTAGGGAATTTTCCTTGATATTTTTTTGGAACTTTAAAGGGGTGATGTGAGGACAAGGAAAAGAAACCTGCAAAAAAGGGTTGTCGAAGCGTATCTATGCTACTGGCCATAAATTGCATAAAGGGCTCGTCCCAAATACCCCAAATACCATCGAAGTCTTTATCATTTGCATACTCATCTTTTCCAAAATAATATTCAAAGCCAGCGAGCTTAGCGTATGCTGAAAACCCCATACTACCGTTTGGTGCACCGTGATAAAATGCGGTGCTATATCCTTTATTTAGTAATAGCTGAGGTAGACTCGTTGTGCGATTAGAGGAATAGATTGATAACACAAAAGGTTCCCCTATGGATGGTATACCTGAAAAAATAGAAGGAAGTGCATCTATAGATTTCCTACCGTTTGCATAAGTGTATTTAAAGGTATATGCATTATCAATTAATGAATCTAGAAAAGGGGTATACCCCTTGTATTCGCCGTTTTGAATATCCTTATTTAATGCACCTACATGTTCCTTAGCAAAACTTTCTAAGATTAAAACCACCACATTTTTAGGATCAAAATCTGCCGTATCGACCGGGAGGTGGATTACGCTATATTCTTTCTGCAATTCATCCTCTGTGAAATAGCTCAGCTTTTCAAGCTGTGTAGCTTTTAAAGTTCGTAAAATACTAAATGGTGTATTCACAACAATACTCATATGCTCAGGTACACTTACATAGTCTCCTGCATTACTAATGGTGATAGGCCTTGTGCTATGCGCCCACCCACCACGCACGCCCCCTATAAAGAGAAATGCTATGAATACTGTGGCTAAAGTATGAATGAAATAGTAGCGCCAGCCTTTGGATTCACCCAAAATAATAAACAAGTCATATATCTTCACTAAGCACCAAACAAGCACTATAAAAAACAGGACCATAAACCAATAGTCCATAAAAAAATTAAGGGCTAAAGTTCCCCAATTACTTTCATTTGCAAACTGGGCAAACAAGGTACCCGTAGTGCGCTTTAAGGTGAATGGATAATAAAGAAAATCCACTAAGTTAAGGGCTATTCCTATAGCATTGAATACAACAAATACAACTTTTATGATCTTCTGCCACCATTTTGAAAATTTCCACGGCCATGGCAAAGATTGGAGTAAAATATATAAAGCATTTATATACAGTAGTGCTGCTATATCGAACTTTACTCCACCCCAGAGAATGCTTAAAAACTCCGGTCCATCCACTTGAGGAAACAAGGCTTTATTGTAAAAATAGAAACCAATTCTTAAAAAGGAATAAATAACAAGCAGAATAAAAAATAATGCAAACTGCAAGTAAAACACTCCCAACACTCCGTTAATTCTCTTGCTACCTAAGCGTGCCATTTTAAACTATATCGTTCAGCCTTATCGAAAATCGTGCCTATTTTAAATCTTTTAAAACATAGCGCATACCACCCCAAAGATGATCCAAGAAATTGGAGTCTTCGAACAGCTCTATTCGGTGGCCTAGACCTGTGTAAAAGACGCGGGAGCTTTCAAATTCATGAAACCAAGCAATAGGATGATTCTCTCCCATCTTGCCGCCTTTGTAACTCTTCTCATCTAGATTCATTAAAACCTGAATAGCCGGGTTTACCAGATCGTAATCGTACCATTCATCTTTTACCCTCCATATTTCAGGCAAGTGCTTTGCAGAGGGGTGTTTGCGGTTTTGAACCTCAATACTGGCCTCTTGAATGGCGGGGTGCGACTTAAAGTACGCACCTAAAAGCTTACCGTACCAGGGCCAGTCGTGCTCAGTATCGCATGCAGCATGAATCCCAATGAATCCTTTATCTGAGTTTATGAATTTTTGAAAAGCCCTTTTCTGCTCGGCATTAAAAAGATTTCCCGTGGTATTGAAAAACACCAACACCTCATATTTCAGTAAATTACCTTCAGTGAACAGTTCTACATCTTCAGAATGCTCAACCTGCAATCCTTTTGTTTCAAAAAATTCCATTAGCGCTAAAGCACCTTCCTCGATGTTATCGTGCCTAAAACTTTCGGTGGCTGAGAATATCAATATCCGCGGTTTCAATTGCGCATAAGCAGTCTGTTGCGCACAAATGCTCAAGAGGAGCAAAATGAAGCTAACTATTCTTAACATAATTTATCTCTATTTAATTAGTGAGTTATAATACCGCATACTATCAATTATAACAGACTCTTCCAAAAATAAATCCCAATCACATGCTCCAATTTCACGGAGCAAGGAGAAGCTAATTTTCTCGCCCGTATTTTTCTTATCGTTCTTCATTAAAGAAAGCATTTCCTGAAGGCCATTTTCTGGTATTGGGCGATTAGGGAATGTTTTTAAAATAAATGAGCCGATTGACTGCAACTCTTCCTCCTTTAAACCATTGTATTTAAATGATAAGTATGCTTCACAAATCATCCCTATAGCAATCGCCTCTCCATGCAGTAGGCTATCTTTATCGTGCATTAAGGAATACCCTTCTACGGCATGGCCAATAGTATGACCAAAATTCAATGTTTTCCGCTTTCCTTTTTCATGCGGATCGACTAATACAACTTCATTTTTAAGTTCTACCGAGCGGAATAGTACCTGATCGGTTAAATTAAATAGATCGCATTTTTGTAATTCTAAAAACAATGCTTTATCGCTAATTAACCCGTGTTTGATAACTTCTGCTAAACCCGATATTACTTGTCTTTTATCTAGGGTATTTAAGAATTCTCCACTTATAACGACAGCTTGAGGCTGAGTAAATGTACCTATGATATTTTTCAGATTTCCTAAATCCACGCCAGTTTTCCCCCCAACTGAAGCGTCTACCTGAGAGAGCAAAGTAGTAGGGATTTGAATAAAGTCTACCCCCCTTTTATAAGTTGAAGCTACAAATCCACCTAGGTCAGTCACCACTCCTCCTCCTAAATTTAAAAGCAGGGAATTGCGGTCCACTCCAAATTCAATCATAGCCTTCCAAACTTCTTGGCAGGTCTCTATGGTTTTATTTTCCTCGCCTGCTTCTATCTCAATTACATCGTAATCAATACGGTTATCGATGGCCTCTTCTAGTAGGGGAAGACAATAATCTACCGTATTACTGTCAACTAGAATTAATACTTGAGAATAAGAGCGATCTTCAATGAACTTCACCAGAGAGGATAGACTTCTGTCGAAAACCACCTGGTATCCTAAACTTTCTATAACATGCATTTGATTAACTATTTTCATCTACTACCTGTACTTCCATACCATCAAACTCAACAACATCTCCGGCCCTGACTTTCAAGCGTTTTCTATAGTCTACTTGATTATTATGTTTAACCAATCCTTCCACAACAAATTGTTGTGCTTGTGAACCATTCTCAGCCCAGCCCATAGCTTTTAATAATTGTACCAAGTGAATATACTCTCTTGTTTCATCTAAAATAAACTGCTCCATAAAGACAAATTTACATTATCTTTTTTTATATAATCTAATTTTTTAAAAGTCTTAATTAAAAGCCGTACTTTTGCACAAAAAATAAGACATGTATAATCTTTTTTAGAACATGAGCTCTCGGATTGATTTTAACAATACAGAGGTTGCTTTTCAAGGTAAAACCAACTCTGATTTAAACAGGGCTTACTGGCTGTTTAAAATGATATCTAGTAATACTTTAATAAAGATTGGATTACCTTTAACAGAAGCAGCCTTTAAGATAGGGTTACCGATAGGTGGAATTGTAAAGAAAACAATTTACAAGCATTTTTGTGGCGGTGAATCTATTGGAGATTGTGAGGAAGCAATAGATGAACTAGCGGCTCATAATGTTAGCACCATTTTAGACTATTCTGTTGAAGGAGAAGACTCTGAAGAAAGCTTCGATAGAACGTGTCAAGAGATTTTAAAAACAATAGACTTTGCTAAAATAAATAAGAATATCTCTTTTTCAGTATTCAAACCTTCTGGTGTAGGGAGATTCGAGTTATTAGCAAAGGTGAATCAAAATTTGGAACTAACCGAAGAGGAAGAAAAAGAGTACAGCTTTTATAAAATGAGAGTAGAATCCATCTGTAGAGCAGCTTATGAATCGGGACTTCCAGTTCTGGTTGATGCGGAGCACTCTTGGATACAAGACAAAGTAGATGATTTAGTAAGAGAGATGATGGAGAAGTACAATAAAGAAGAGGCCATCGTCTTTAACACCTACCAACTTTACCGACACGACAAGTTAGCCTCGTTAGTTGCAGATTTTGAGTATGCAAAGATCAAAGGCTTTCATATTGGTGCCAAGCTTGTTAGAGGAGCCTATATGGAAATAGAACGCGCAAGAGCTGAGGAAAAAAATTACGAATCCCCTATACAAAACACAAAAATTGATTCCGATTTGGACTTCAATCATGCTGTTAGTTTTTGCCTAGATAATATCGATAGAATCCATTTCATGGCTGGAACTCACAATGAAGACAGCTGCTTATTGCTCGCGGAGGAAATTGATAAAAGAGGGCTTGAAAAAGACGACAAAAGAATACATTTCGCGCAGCTTCTAGGGATGTCCGACAACTTATCATTCAACCTATCCATTGCGGGCTACAACGTAGCGAAATACATGCCTTATGGACCGGTTAAGTCAGTCATGCCTTACTTAATTCGTAGAGCACAAGAGAACACATCTGTAGGTGGGCAAACAGGTAGAGAACTTGCGTTGATTATAAAAGAAAAAGAAAGAAGAAAATTAAATTAATGAATCCTATATAAACATGTTAGAATTATCATCAGAAGATCAGATTAGATTAGAGAAGTTATTAGAAATTACTGCTCCTTTTAAGGCCTTGTTGTATGACGTCGATGGAACGCTTGCAGATAACATGTCTGCCCATACAGCAGCTTACATGGAAGCTAGCAGGCGACATGGTGTGGAAATGGATCCTGAGTTAATCGTTGAAACAGCCGGCTGGCCAACGGTTAAAGTAGCTAAAGAAATTTCTATGCGCTATAATAAAGAATTTGATCCACAAACTTTTGCTAATATCAAGTCTAAGATCTTCATAGAAGAGTTTGTACACCAAACACTTCCCATAAAATTTGTTTATTCGCATTTGATAAATAATAAAGATCAAAAAAGAATTGCATTAGTATCCGGAGGCCGTAGATCTACTCTACAACATACCTTAAAAGCAATAGGTGTAGAAGGAAACTATGAGTTTTTAGTTTGTGCAGATGATACTGAGAAAGGTAAGCCTCACCCCGATCCTTTTCTTAAAGCCGCACAGCTTTTGGGTGTAGCACCAGAGGATTGCATAGTTTTAGAAGACGGTGATCCAGGTGTACAGGGCGCCATAAAAGCAGGCATGGGCTGGGTTCGAATCGATCAGCTGTAGCCTAGGAAGTTGATTCATCAAGAAAAAGGCTCTAGTTAGATACCTTCATGGGAACTAAAACTAGAGCCTTATAAATTTACGACCACAACGACTAGAAACTGGTTATTATCCGAATTCCTTTATTCGTGTAGTCCATTTCCGATTTTCTGAAGTTTCCCACGGGTAACTTGATGTAGGGTTCTATAGATAACTTAAACTTACTGCCGGGCAAATTAATCTGTTTTCCTGCAGAAAAATTCACAAACCCACCGAAACCATTCTCATCGACACTATTTTCTTGAGTCTTCACCTTCTTTGCAACCGCTTTAACAGATTGCTCTAGTTCTTTTTTGCTGCTTGGTGCCTCTGAGCCGTATGAAAAAGGTTCACTGTGCACGTTATCGATGTAATGCGCATAACGATCTTGATTTAAAATTAGGGCGTAAGATACTCCACCAGCAAGATAAAATTCTTTTCCAACGTTAAATTGTAACTCAACGGGGATATCCAATGTTTTAGTATTTCCACTTAGTGCATTAATATTCGGAATAGTCACCCTACTGCTCCCCGCACTAGCGACAGTACCACTCTCTTGATTTAAATCGTGTTGAACCTGGGATAAACTAGAGCTTTGTCTAACGGCAGTTTGCACTTCGCTATTTTTGGGATCGGTAAGCCTACCGACTTCAAACTGCTGAAAGCTCAAACCCGTACGAATATTCAGACGGTTTGATAATTTATAAGACAAGGAGATGCCCCCACCAAAGTGCATAGCCTTTTGTGTAGCAGATGGTGCTACCACTAGCCCAAATGCCATTTTATCAGAAAGCCTAAACTGCTTTGCTGAAGATTGATTTAAAGGTTCTTCGTATCCCCCTTCATGTATTTGCTGGCTCGCCCAGTATTCAGCTGGGTCAACCGTTGGACTATTATCATCTTTTTCATTCCACTCAGCGGGGCTAATTGTTCTATCAACCCTGAGCTCTCCAAGCTCTTTCCTTTCAACCCTATACTCAGCCATTTTTAATTCATCCTGAATCAAAGGATCTATGTTAGTTTTACCAACATATAGTGGGCTTTGCTCTATAGGAACCTCTCCAAGAATCCCCTCTGACTCACTACTTAACGAATTATCTAGCGCCTCAGGCGCTCTCGTTATTTCATTTGTAGTCGTGTTGCGTTCTTCCAACTCCGACTTTGCGGTTGGGCGATCATTGAACACCTCTCCCATTTCTTGTTGAGGGGAAAGTACCAGTTCCCCCTCGAGATTTGGAGTGCGCATCCAAAAATAACCCGCAGTTGCAAATAACAAGGCAGAGGCTGCAATAGCTGCCCACTTCGCATATGCAAGGCTTTTAGCAGCGTTAGGTTCTGGCGTTAGGTGGTTATCCCTAAAATTCTCCCAAGCCCCCTCCCTATATGGCAGTGGTTCCATTTCCTGAAGCATTTTTACAACTTCATCAATACTATTTTTATCTTTTGCCATTTTTGTTACTTATTCTTAATTTTTACAACCATTGTTTTACCTTTCTCTTGGTAAAAAAGGTTTTCATACAATTCTCGAAGACGCCGTTTTGCTCGCATTAAATAAGTTCTAGATGTACTTTCAGGAATACGCAATCGTTCACTTATTTCCTCATGGGTATACCCTTCAATCTCATATAAATTAAAAATCGTTCTTTGGACATCGCTCAATTTTTCCAGTAATGCCAAAATATCATTTTGTTCTAATTCTTGCGCATTGTAAACCACGTGTTTTTGTAAATCACTCCCTGTTAATTCATCAACAGGGGTCGATGCATCTAGATTCTTTTTACGTAGAAAATCTATACATGAATTCACTGCTATTCTTGCGAGCCAAGATCTAAATGTTTTTTCTAATACGGCATCCTCTTCGTGCTGGACAAAGGTACCCAGCTTCTCAAAGGCTTTAATAAAACACTCATTAACAACCTCTTCGGCTTCATATTCATTTCGCAAGTACCTTAATGTTACTGCCATTACATAACCATAAAGCTTTTTATAGACATACTCCTTCCCACGTTCAGAATCAGACAAAAGACAGCCTTCCAAAGCCTCACGTAAAGAGGTTGGTTTTTTCCTGTTCAGCTTGTTGTATAGTGCCTTCACAAAAACTTATCGCTCAAATGACTGTTATTAAATACTGAACAATATACGAATTGTACTCTATTACTTTTCTATAACTAACGGATTATCATTCAAGTTTGCTACAACCATCTAAAGAATTTCATAAAATTGAGAGTTTTCCATTTTTTTGGACAGCTCCCTGACTCAAAATTTAAGAATGCTTTAAAATTTAATATTGTAATTTTGAATGATCATTCCAGCTTAAAACATGCACCATTTAACGAACAATGAGCAGCACCATCCCGCGCGGCATAAAACTCAATTCTGATGAAAAGCTACATGCTAGGATCAATTTCACTTAGCACAACAACTCCACATCCAGGCAATTTTACAGTCTAAAGCACAAAAAGACACCTAATTTATAATCCCGCTACCGATCTACTCTAATTATTTTTAGTTTTTAATTGTAGGCAATAATTAAAAATTTAAAAACTAGTAGTACATTTGTTTTATGTTTAAATATTACATGTATTTATTAGGTGCTATCCTAGCAGAAACCATTGCTACCACCTTTTTAAAGAAAACAGAACAGTTCACAAAATTAGGCCCCTCATTAGTTACTATCCTAGGCTATTGTATTGCATTTTATCTATTGAGCCTCACCCTGAAAGCTATTCCTGTAGCTGTGGCTTACGGCCTCTGGTCTGCAATTGGCATCGTCTTGATTGTAATAGTATCAGCTATATTATTTAAGCAAATTCCAGATCTTCCTGCAATAATTGGTATAATCTTGATCATTGCAGGGGTTGTTTGTATTCAGATGCTTTCTAAAATGGAAGCCTAGAATGCTGAATTGCAAAGATAGATTGTCTTTGTGCATTGCTTTCTTTATCTTTGTACGAATTTTTTTGATACTGAATTAGGTTTATATATATGGCACTTCAATGTGGTATTGTTGGACTTCCAAATGTTGGAAAGTCAACACTTTTTAACTGCTTATCTAATGCTAAGGCACAAGCAGCAAACTTTCCCTTTTGTACAATTGAGCCCAACGTGGGAGTAATTACTGTTCCAGATGAACGCTTAACTAAGCTCGCCGAGCTCGTTAACCCGCAAAGAGTCCTCCCCAACACGATTGAAATTGTTGATATCGCTGGATTAGTAAAGGGCGCATCTAAAGGTGAAGGTTTAGGCAACCAATTCTTAGGAAACATCCGAACTACTGATGCAATCATACATGTTTTGAGATGCTTCGACGACTCCAATATAGTGCACGTAGATGGACATGTAGACCCTGTAAGAGACAAGGAGATCATTGATACAGAATTGCAATTAAAAGATTTAGATACAGTTGAAAAACGTATCCAAAGAGTCGAGAAAATAGCTAAGTCAACCTCTGACAAAGATGCCAAGCGGACCTTCGAAGTGCTAACAATCATGAAAGCCCATCTAGAATCTGGAAAATCAGCACGTACAGCCCCTTTAATTGAAGAGGACTTTGAGTTTATTGAAGATCTCACGCTGTTAACTGTAAAACCAGTGTTATACGTATGTAATGTGGATGAAGCTTCAGTATCATCTGGAAACGAATACGTTGAACAGGTAAAAAAAGCAGTAAAAGAAGAGGATGCGAGTGTTCTTGTTATTTCTGCTCAAATTGAATCGGAAATAGCACAACTGGATTCCTATGAAGAGAGATCCATGTTCTTAGAGGATTTAGGATTAAAAGAATCGGGCGTGAACAAGCTCATTCGTGCAGCATACAAGCTATTAAACCTAGCTACATACTTCACTTGTGGCGTAAAGGAAGTACGCGCCTGGACGATAGAAAAAGGATTTACAGCTCCAGAAGCTGCAGGAGTTATACATAGTGATTTTGAAAAAGGATTTATTCGTGCCGAGGTAATCAGCTACGATGATTTTGTATCCTATGGTTCTGAAAGTGCAGCGAGAGATGCAGGTAAGCTAAGAGTGGAAGGAAAAACTTATGTAGTTGAAGATGGAGATGTTATGCATTTCCGATTCAACGTGTAAAGCGCAAACAACATACATTCATAAGCCCACCTTGAACTATCAAAGTGGGTTTTTTATTTTGAAGATACTCGATTTTTATTCTTACCTTTAATTAAGCCAATGGCGACATTAGAGGGAAAACTATGCACAGGGATTTATTTTCACTAGGTGATTTATTTGTTCAATTTGAGAGTGTGCCCACTTTTTCTGATAAGCAACACATCATAACACCGAATGTTTATGAGTGCCTCCTAGCTGAAGATAAAATGTTATACGAACCTATCATCAGCGGTCTATTGGACTATAGGTTTTTAAAAACACCAAGCGATTACCCAGATTTACGTGAGCTCTTAGGAGCAATGGCCCGAGTTAATCAAGCGATTGTAGTGGCTAAAAAAAACGAGAATGCTGAGTTTGAGTTTTTGTTTATCAACCAACCTTTCATACCATCATACAATTCCCCATCTTCGGGCCTTTTATTTCCTATAACGGCAGTACACAACAAGGAAGTAGAGTTGAACTTTTCCACCACCGTATTAAAGGCTATTTCGGAAAACATTAAATTATTGTTCGACAAGAACCCTACTGCAAGCAACTTATGTTATGCATTTAACAATGAAGATTTGAGAGATGAATATAAAATATCTTTCACAGCAGTGGATCTATTAGATTATTTATATGGTGCTTTACATAACAAAAGCTTACATCTCTTTGAACCTCAAGAGCATGCTTCAAACATAAAAATTCGTCTTCCAAAAGATAATGAGCAGTTTTGGAATATTGTTCGCTACGGTAGGAAGCTCAAAGAAATCCATTCTTTTACCAGCATGCTACTAGCTCGGCAACCGGACTTGTTGGAAAAAAACATAAAATCACGCTACTTGATTAGAGATTTAGTGCTCAAAAATACGGGTATCTACTATCCCGATGGCGAGATGCTATTTGACATTAGCAACGCAGCATTGACCTACTCCTGGTTAGAGGTACCTGTCATCAAGCACTATTTACAAATCAATGCAGATTTCAAATTAGAAGAAAACACACTAAAAAACCTCTTTAAGACTATAAATGCTTGCGAGAATTCCATAGGTATCCTCCAGGCGATTGAAAACCTCAAAACGCAATAGTCTGCAAAAAATTAACGCTAAAATGGGTTTAAAGATAGCTACAGGTAAAAATAACAAATAAATCAGACCACAAAAATATTGCTGGACTCTCCAACTGAGCCCAGCAATAATAAGTAATCGCAAATTAGCACCTGCTGTTACCTTTTTATAATCATAATTTCTGTTCGTCTATTTGCTTGATGCTCCTCTTCACTACATTCAACACCATTCTCACAGTGATTTACAAGTCGAGTTTCACCATATCCTTTGGGCTGGAGCCTATACTTTTCTATACCTTTTTTAACCAAATAAGCCACCGCAGCATCCGCTCTTTGTTGGGAAAGCTTTAGGTTATAGCTATCAGATCCACGGCTATCAGTATGCGATGATAGCTCAATGATCATGTTTGGATGCTCTGTAAGAACAATATAGAGGTCATCTAAAACTCTAGCCGCATCCGGTCTAATATTCGACTTATCAAAATCGTAATAAATATTTTTCAATTCAAAACTCGCTCCTTCCTTAAGCTCACTGAGGCCAAGCTTTAAATCTACATATAGAGTTTTACTTCGATCAAGACCCTTAGTAGAAAGCGTTTCACGATTTGAGAAATACCCTTGGTGCTCTGCAAATACTGAAAAGTCGCTACCCTGCTCCAGTTGATATTTAAAAACACCATCTGTATTAGAATTCTGGAAACTATTACCACCATCTCCTTCATTAGTCAACGTAGTTTTAACTCCACCTATAGGGCTATCATTATTAGCATCTATTGTGTTACCTAGTAGCGTGAATCGTAAGTCTTTATGTAATAAAGTTTTATGAATAGTTAGCGACTCGGATTCAAAATCTGTAGGTTTCAAATAAGCGATAGTCGTTTCTATATCATTTAATACCCCTTTAATTTCAAACTCTCCCGCTTCTAACTCACTAAGATTAGCAAGAGCACCATTTTCATCTGTTATTCCAGAATAATACGGCTTCCCATTTCTTAAAACTTGCACTTGAACGCCACTTAAAGCAAGACCTGTAGGCTCATCTTTTACAGTTACTAAGAGTTCTTTTTTACGAACCTCCGGCTCAGTAGTATGAACTGGTTCCACAACTTCTTCTTTTTTCACCTCTTTATTCTTTCTACCAAACCAATACCTCAACCCAATATTAGCGCTTATAAAACCTAAATTTTTAGAAGGATGTTCCCTCTCATGAAGATACTCTCCCATACCAGAAATTTGATTCGTACTAAAATTTATAAATGGATCGTCGTCACCGGCTGGCTTATAGCCTTCGATTAATTCTCCATTAAATGCATACATACCTCTGGAAACTTCATTTGAAGCCATTTTTGGTGACATCATCATCCAGTAGGATGCACTTAAATGTGCAGAAACTTTGGGCGTAAAAAAGTACTCAGCTCCTACGGTACCACGTGCCATGAAGTTTATATTTCTTTGCGCCTCGTAAACGCCATCGGAAACAAATTTATCGTAGGTTTTCTCATCTGTACCATAAAGGCTGTAACTGTTATCCAATACACCAACTTCCACTTCTCCTGCAAAGTCACCATTAACATCGTAAAAGTCAAAATCCAATTTATTGGATGACTCTCCACCTCCAATGATGTAATGGTATCCCATTTGAGTATAACCTACCCCAGCTTGAAGGCTTAAAAAACCTTGTAAAGCATTTCTGCCAAACCAGAACTCCGGACCGGTTAAGGCATACCAAGATGAGAAATCTGTTTTATCTTTCTCTAGTACCGTATTATCATCAAACTGAAAACTTTCACCATTGAAAGGAGTTTGCTCCCAAATAGAAGGTTCATTATATGGCTGTAAAACATCTACCGCATCAATACTATAGGGTAAACTCTCACTATTGGGCCACTTCCTTTTTAAATCCATTCTACCTAAAGATAAGGACCATGCGAACCCATTCTGTGCTCTCCATCCCGCCATCAGCTCGGCGAAGTATCCCTCATTGAGATAATATGCTTTGTTAGTTGAAAGATCTTTATTTTTGAATAAATACCCTCCTTGGGCTCCTAAATAAAATCCTGGAAGGCTAGTTGGAAACGCCGGCTGGTCAGTATTCAACTCTTGGGCGTTTAATAGGGTGCTACTAAAGAAAATAATTAGCACACTAATAACACTGATTTTTTGTATACATGTTTTCATAACTCTATTGTTTTGTAAAACCATTAATTTGTATCTCTTTAATAGTTAATCAATGGTTCTAAACAATTGTTACCCCCTGAAATTAAAACAGAGGGTAAAACTACG
>Ga0079226_10001200_pt1 | contig 19730 bp, 14 predicted proteins | sample Poulit2014_FD_76345 | JGI IMG/M metagenome (GOLD analysis project Ga0079226, IMG submission 76345) | Agricultural soil microbial communities from Georgia to study Nitrogen management - Poultry litter 2014 | ecosystem: Environmental > Terrestrial > Soil > Agricultural land | place: USA: Georgia... | reverse complement strand
GGATTTTTATAATCTATCCCCAATCCACCTCCTAAATTTAAGATTGAAAGTTTATATCCTTTTTTCAAAAAGTAGGAATTCCAATTATTAGCAGATTCACAAAGTGATTTATATACTTTCAAATCAGTAATTTGAGATCCAATATGAAAATGTAAACCTAATAAATTCAAGTTTGAACTGTTGTTGATGGTTTTTAAAGCTTTTTCAACTTTATAATCAGCAATTCCAAATTTATTTTCTGCCATTCCTGTACTGATATAATGATGTGTTTTTGCATTGATATCAGGATTTAATCGAAGGGCAATATTTACAGTTTTTTGAAAATGATCAGCCCAATGATTGATCACTTCTAATTCTTGAATAGATTCAACATTAAAACAATAAATATCAAATTTAATAGCAGTTTTAATCTCTTCATCTGTTTTTCCTACACCTGCAAAAAATATTTTTTCAGCTGGAAAATTGTGTTCAATAGCGGTTTTAATTTCATTTCCGCTTACACAATCACCGCCAATTTTATGATCTTGAATAAGAGAAAGTATTTCAGTATTATTATTTGCTTTTAAAGCATAATGAATATGAAAATTATGTTTTTTAGCTTCGGTTTGAGCAACTTTTAGTGTTTTATTCAAAAGTTGTAAATCATAATGATAAAAAGGAGTTTGAATTTTTTCTAATTCATTAAGTTGTAAAATATCTGTCATTTTATAAATTTTAAAAAAGTCTGGTATGTAATGATCTTAAAGCTTCTATTTTATGATTTTCAGGTAAAAGAACAGAGATATTGTGTTCACTCCCCCCGTAAGAAATCATCCGGATAGGTAAATGTTTTAAAGCATCTGTGATAATGGCAGCTTTTCCATGTGTTTTTCCAGAAAAATCACCAACCACACAAACAATACTTTGTTTAAAATCAATTTCTACTTTTCCATAATTTTCAAGTTCTTCACAGATTAAGTTTAAATTTTTTGTAGAATCTATAGTTAATGAAACTGCTACTTCAGAAGTAGTTATCATATCTATAGGAGTTTTATATTTTTCGAATATTTCAAATATATTTTTCAAAAAACCATAAGCTAATAACATGCGAGAGGATTGAATACGAATGGCTGTAATATTATCTTTTGCAGCGATAGCAACAGTTTTTTTATTTTTTGAAGTATTAGAGATACAAGTTCCAGGTAAATTTGGCGCCAAAGTATTTAATAATCTTACAGGAATATGATAAGAACGTGCAGGATGAATGCTTTGAGGATGTAAAATTTTAGCTCCAAAATAAGCCAATTCCGCAGCTTCTTTATAACTCAAATGTTTAACTGAAGCAGTATTCGCAACATATCTTGGGTCATTATTATGCACGCCATCTATATCTGTCCAAATTTGAATTTCTTTTGCTTTGATTGCGGTTCCCAATAAAGAAGCAGAATAATCACTTCCTCCACGTTGAAGATTTCCCAATTCTTTTTTAGAAGTTGTACAAATAAATCCTTGTGTAATAAATAACTTAACAGAAGGAAAAGCTTGAAAAGAAGTGAGTATATTTTCTTTTATTGTTTTTATATCTGGAATTTCATTTTCATTTAGCTGAATTAAATTTGGCGCATAAAGCAATTCAGATTTTTGATGAATTTCAGTAAGATAAATTTGAAATATTTTTGTAGAAAGCAGTTCTCCTTGTGCTAAACAAATTCCTTCAAATTTAGCTTGATAAGCTTGATGTAAACAATCTGATAAGGTATTTATTGAAGTATTTAAAGCTTCTTTGGCTTGTTGAATAGAAAAATTTTCTTGAAATAATTCGTCTATAAATTCTATATGATTTTTTTGAACTTTATCAATTTGATCTTTGGCAGATTTTTTATTCTTTTTCTTCAAACACTGATGAAATTTTTCTAATTCATTGGTAATTCCTGAAATAGCAGATAATACTATTAGTTTTTTACTGGCTTGTTGATTTTGAATAATTTGAGCAATGTTTTTCATTCGCTCTGGAGTTCCTATTGAACTTCCACCAAATTTTAATACGATCATTTTTTATATTGAATTAAAAAAGGCTTGTCGTGATGACAAGCCTTTAGATTTATAATTTGAGATATAAGAGGACTGCTCACGACTTCCGACGTAAGTACACCTTCTTTTCCTTTTTATTTAAAATATTAATTAAATTCAAAATGTTTTCATTTTAACTGCGAACAAATATATTATAAAAACGAATATAAAAGAATTAAAATTTAAAAATATTATTCATTCTATTGACATCTGCCATTTTTTGCGATGGATCAATTTCAATTTTTTCAATTTCAGATTCGGGTTTATCGATGATTAAATCATAAGTAGGATAAGCCCAAGCCCAATCTTTTTGAATTTTTCCAGCATTTGGTTTTTCCCAATACATCATGCGAAGTGGAATGTAATAATCTTCTGATTTTCCGTTTTTATAACTGACTTTTACTTCTAAAGGCATGGGCATTAATCCATTTCTTTTTAAAGTGATTTTAGTTTTATCATCTTCAGAACTTACATTTTCAATTCCATAATCAATAGTGTTGGTGGTGCCAATCCAATCGGTTAAATACCATTGTAATTCAGCACCTGTTACTTTTTCTGCTATGCGGATAAAATCATTTGGTGTAGGATGTTTAAATTTCCATTCGTCATAATATCTGTGTAAGATTTTAGTCAGGTTTTCTTTGCCGACTAAATATCCTAATTGCTCTACAAAAATGGCTCCTTTTACATAAGCGTTGATGCTATAAGCATTGTTGGTTGCATAACGATCAGAATGCGTGGTTTCTGGTTGTTCATTTCCAGAATTTGCATGCTTGCTGTAAGCATTATAATATCCTTCTAAGAAATGATCTTTAGGATTTTCTTCAAATAAATCATTCATTGCTTTCATCGCAATATAACTGGTGAAACCTTCATCCATCCAAGGATTGGTGGTTTCATTGGAAGCTAAAACCATGTGAAACCAAGAATGCGCAAATTCATGAGCAGTGGTTCCTAAAACGCTTCCATATTTTTTATCTCCATTGATTAAAGTTGCCATAGCATACTCCATTCCGCCGTCTCCTCCTTGGATAATTGAATATTGATCATACGGATAAGGACCAACTTCCTCTGAAAAGAAATCATATAGTTTTAAAGCATCTTCTTTTAGTTTTTTCCAGTTTTCTTTCACTTTTGGTTTATATAAAAAGTGTAAAGTTTTTCCATCAGCAGTTGTTTTTTGATCGTGGATATATTCAGGATCAGCAGCCCACATAAAATCATGCACTTGTGGAGCTTTAAAATGCCAAGTCAGTTTTTTTCCTTTGTGTTTTACTTTCTTATCAGGATTTTTTTGATAGCCATGTCCCATTTCTTCAGGGTTTTGTAAATATCCTGTTCCGCCGACTACAAAATCTTTATCAATGGTGATTTTTACATCAAAATCTCCCCAAACCCCATGAAATTCTCTGGCGATGTAAGGATCAGCATGCCAACCTTGGTAATCATATTCTGAAAGTTTAGGATACCATTGACTCATAGATAAAGCAATTCCTTCTGCATTATTTCTTCCTGCTCTTCGGATTTGTTGGGGAACTTGTCCGTTAAAATCTAAAGTGAAAGTTGTTTTTTCTCCTGGTAGAATAGGTTGAGCTAATTTTACTTGGTAAATAGTTCCTACAGTTTTTCCTTCTATAGATTTTCCGTTTTGTCTGAGGTTTTCAATTTTTAAAAACCCAATTTCATCTTCTTCTAATTTTGAAATTCGATCCATTACTCTTGAATCAGGATCAGCAATTGTTCTGGAGCGAATATCCATTTCACTATTGGGTTGAAAAGCATTGTAATATAAATGATAAAATATTTGCTTTAAAGTATCAGGAGAATTATTGGTGTAAACCAATTCTTGTTTTCCTGAATAGCGATAATTTTTTGTGTTCATTTCTACTTCCATCTTATAATCTACATGTTGTTGCCAATAAGATTGATTTCCTTGAGAAAAGGTGAGAAATGTTCCCATTAAAAAAAGTAAAAAACTGAATTTTGTTTTCATCTGTTTAAATTTGTTTAAAAGCTGCGGAAAGATAAGGATTTTCTAAATATTTCTATAAAAAAATCCTCTCCTTAAAAAAAGAAGAGGATTTGAAGTAAGTTATTTTATTACTAATAAAGCTTTAATAAATAATTTATAATATCTGTGGTGGTCACCATTCCTACTAATTTTCCTTTATCTAAAACAGGTAAAGAGTGAAAACTTTGACGAGAAAGAATTTCTGCTGCTTCTTTTACAGTTGAATCTACTTCAATAAAAACAGGAATTTTTGTCATCAATTGCGGAACGCTATACATTTCATAAATAATGGGAACAATATTTTCATCATTATTATCTAAATCAGCAAAACTTATTCTCAGTAAATCATTTTGACTGAGCATGCCCACCAATTTTTCATCATCTACAACAGGTAAATGACGAATGTTGTGTCTATGAAATAATTTATTAGCTTCATAAAGAGATTGATCTTGTTTTATAGTGATCAATTCTTTGGTCATAATCTCTGATATTGGAACATTTTTTTTCATTTTTTATAGTTTTTAAGAGTTAATGCTGTTGTTTTTTAAATTATACTCAAATTTAGCACTATTGAAAACAACAAAAAATGAGTTATATCATTGATTTATAGATTTTTTAAATTATTTTATTCTGTAATAGATTCAATTTCTAATCCATCTTTTAAAGAAGAATTAGCATTTACAACAATTTGATCTCCTTCGTTAATTTCTCCAAAAACTTCAATTTTTTCTTGATAAGTCAATCCTGTAATTATCGGAATCATCTGCACTTTTTCTTCTATAACTTTTGCGATGTAAGTATTATTTTTTGTGGTAATAATACTACTAACTGGAACTTGAATAGAAGGTAAATTCTTTTTCATTAAAACTTCCACTTCAGCATAATCTCCAGCGCGAAGTAATCTTTCAGAATTATCTACATCATATTCTACAATAGAAGCTCTTAATTCTGGATTTAAAGTTCCGCTACTTCTTGTTAATTCTACTGGGAATTTTTTTCCAGGATAAGCATTAACAGAAAAATTTGCTTTTGTTCTCGGTTTTAAAGCATTGGCGTGTTTACTCGGAATGGCCACAGATAATCTTAATTTATCTTCTCGAGAAAGCTTAAATAAAGCTTGTTTATCTCCGCCGACTAAAGCTCCAGAAGAAACTAATCTTTCTGTGATAATTCCGTTGAAAGGTGCTTTGATTTCTCTGTATTTTGACAAGTGTTCCGCAGCAGAAACTTCAGCTTTTACAGCACTCCAAGCAGCGCTGTCTGCCATAAAACGAGAACGAGCTTGTTCTACTTCTATCGTAGAAACTGCACCATCAACTTCAGCTGCTTTTTCTAAATATTTATAGTTTTCAGTACTGAATTTTAGCTTTTCTAAAATCTCTCTCTCTTTACTTTTAGCTGATAAATATTTCTCTTCAACTTCTGGTGCTTCAATAATAGCTAAAATTTGTCCTTTTTTAACTTCATCTCCACGATCAACTTTTAAATCACTGACAAATCCTTGAATTTTAGCATATAAAGTAACTTGATCATAAGGTTCTAAATCTCCTGGGAGATTCAAATTATATTGTAAAGTATCCTTTTTTAGAGCGGTTACTTTATAACTTGGTTTTTGAGGATTTATGTTTTCATTATCAGATTTTTCTGCATTGGCTTGATTACAAGAAATCACTAAAATTGAAATCAAAAGCAGGGCTATAAATTTTAAATAAGTTTTCATATTTTCTTAAGCTTTTAAAGTTTTGTCATAAAAATTACTCATTTCGTCATCAGGATCTAATGACACATTTTTGGGTTTTGTCTTTACAAATGCTATGGTATAAACAAAAGGTAAAACCAATAAAGCAGTTAAAGTTGAAAAGAGTAAACCTCCAATTACTGCTTGTCCGAGTGGGGCAACTTGTGCGCCTCCTTCTCCTAAACCTAAAGCCAGCGGCGTCATTCCTGCAGTCATGGCTAAAGTTGTCATCAAAATGGGTCTAAATCTGGTTTCAATAGCAATTCGAGCAGATACGGCAGCAGATTCTAATAATTTCTTTCTTGCATTTTCTGCCTGATCAATAATTAAAACCGAGTTGGCAACAGAAACTCCAACTGCCATAATAATTCCCATATAAGATTGAAGATTTAAAGTGCTTCCCAATAAAGTTAAACTCATCAAACCTCCGGCAACTACAGCTGGAATTACAGAAACAATGACCAAAGCAGTTTTAAAAGATTGATAATAAGCTGTTAACATTAAAAATATCACAACAATTGCTACTAATAATCCTGCTTGTAATCCTGATAAAGTACCCGATAAAATTTCTGATTGTCCTGCGATATTTACTCTATATCCACGAGGAGGTTTTTCCATATCTTCAATAATTTGTTCCACTTTTTTAGCAGCGTTTCCTAAATCTGAATGGAAAATATTTGCGGTAATTGTCATAAACTTATTCGGACCTTTTCGGTTGACTTGTCCGGGTTGTTTATTGATTTGTAAATCTGCAACATCTTCTAAAGTTGGACTGTTTTTTCCTGATTTTATAGGAATATTTCTCAAATCGTTTAAAGAATTTACCTGATCTTCAGGAAATTGAGTTTGTACTTGAAAAACTAAACCAGAATTTGGATCAACCCACATATTTTTGTTGACATATCTTGAAGAAGAGGTAGCGGTGGTAACAGCAGAACTGACTTGTTCTAAACTCAAATCTAATTGTGCTACTCTTTCTCGATCAATATTTATTGAAATACTGGGATAATCAACAGGTTCATTAAGATGAACATCAGTTAAATAATTTTCTTTTTCCAATCTGTTTTGAAGTTTTCCAGCATAAGATTTTATTTCTTCTAAATCTTTTCCTAAAACTTCAATAGCAATAGGAGTGTTGTAACCTTGTCCCATGATTTTTTCAACCAATTCCATAGGTTCAAAAGTGAATTTGAGTTCAGGGAATTTTTCATTTAAACTATTGCGGAGATTTTCTTTAAATCCAGCTACGGATCCTTTGAAATCTTTGGGTAAAGAAATTTGTAAAACCGCTTCATGAGAACCACTATTAAATAAGAAAATTCCATTAATAGGGGTATTTGGCGAATGCATTCCTACCATTGCAGAAGTAACTTCCAGTTTTTTTGGTGCTAATTCTGAATTGATATGATTTTCAACATCAACAACATATTCTTCTGTTTTATCTATAGCTGTTCCTTCTGAAGCTGTAATTCTCAATTGAATATCTTTAGAATCACTTGGCGGAAGAATATCTGTTCCTATATTTTTAAAGAAAACACCTGTTAAAGCAAAAGCAATAATAAAATATCCTATTAAAATAATTGTTTTTCGAGGTTCTTGGCGATTGATAAATCCTATATATCTATTTTTAAATCTATCTAAACGAGAAATTTTCTTGTTTTTTTTCTTTTCTGGTTCGTGTTTCATCATCCAGTTTGCTAAAACAGGAACAAAAGTTTGAGAAGCCAAAAAAGAAGCAATCATTGCAGAACCCACCGCTATGGAAAGCGGCATAAACATATCTTTTGGAATTCCCACCATCATTAAAGAAGGCGTTAATACTGCCAAAATACTGAGTAAAATCAACAATTTTGGAACAGAAATTTCAAATAAAGCATCTAAAATTGCCCGGGCTTTACTTTTATCTTTTTCAAAATGCTGGTGAATATTTTCAATGGTTACCGTGGCTTCATCTACTAAAATTCCTATGGATAAAGCCAAACCACTTAAAGTCATAATATTGATGGTTTCTCCCAATAAATACAACATAATCACTGCGGAAAGCAAAGAAATCGGAATGGTGAGAATTACAATAAGTGCTCCTCTTCGGTCTCCTAAAAATAGTAAAACCATCAAACCAGTGAGAATAGCTCCTAAAATTCCTTCAAACATCAAGTTTGTCAAAGCATTTTCAATATAATTTGATTGGTCAAAAACAAATTCTACATTTACATCTTCCGGTAAATTTTCCTTTAATAAAGGCATAGAATTTTTCAAATTATTGATAGCAGATAGGGTAGAGGCCGAAGCTTTTTTAATCACTGGCAGGTAAACAGTTTTTTTACCATTTACCATAGCATATCCTGTGGTTTTATCTGATTCATCATTTACGGTTGCAATATCTCTGATGTAAACCGTAGGTCCAGATCCACTTTTAATCGGCGTATTCATGAAATCTTCATTATCTTTTAAAAGTGTATTGCTCGGGGTCATATAATTGATGTCACCAATTTGAACATTTCCAGCCGGAGAAGGAAAGTTATTTTTTCCTATGGCTGTTAAAACTTCATCAGCAGATAATCCATAAGCTCTCATTTCTTTAGGATCTACATTGATGACCATAGTTCTATTGTTTCCTCCAAAAGGAGCTGTAGCACTAATTCCGCCAATAGTTACAAAAGCAGGTCGAATTCGAGTGGTTACCAAGTTTTGAATTTCTCCGATTGATCTTTGTGGACTTTCAAAAACTAATTGTCCGATGGGTTGCGCACCTGCATCAAAACGAACCACTTGTGGAGGAACTGCACCAGGCGGTAAAAAAGCCATCGCACGAGAAACTTGTGTGGCAACATCTGCTTGCGCTTGCGCCATATCTGTTCCTGGATAAAAAGTAAGTTTCATCAAAGATAATCCTTGAATACTTTTAAATTCTAAGTTTTCTACTCCGCTGACAAAAACCAATACTTTTTGGAATTCGTTAGACATAAATCCGTCCATATATTCAGGAGAAAGTCCGCCATACGGCATAGAAATATAAATCGCAGGTGCTTCTACTTCTGGGAAAACATCTACTTTGATTTTATCAATGGCAATCACGGAAAAATATAATATAGCAAGCACTGCCACAATAGTTGCTATAGGTTTTCTTAAGGCAAATCTAATTAGGTTTTTCATAATTTATTTTAGTTGAAAACGGTGGTAAGAATTGTAAAATCTGCTTGTGAATACGCATAATCACTCCAATACATCCAATAATCATAATAAGCTTTGATGCGTGATTTTTCTGTAAATTGAAGCGTTTGTTGTATTTGTAAAAGCGTTGCTAAATCGATGATTCCACTTTCATATCTTACTTTAAAAAGTTGATAAGATTCTTCAGCAGCAGCATAAGCTTGTTCTGCTTCTTCAATTTCTTCAAGAGATTTTGAAATATGATTTTCTAAAGAAGTTTTGCGTTCATCAAGATAACGTTCAATGACTTCTTGTTCTTCTTTTAAACGAATTTGTTCTTGATAATTCTTCTTCTTTTTTAATCCTTTATCATAAAAAGAACTCAAATTCCAAGTCATGCCCACACCAACTAAATAATTGTTGATCGGCAATTCATAACTGTCTTTCCATTGATTTCCTTGATCGTTAAAACCAACTCCTCTAAACATTCCACCTGCTAAAATTGAAATTGTTGGAAGCACTTGACGCGTGATGTTTTTTTCTAAGATTTCAAGTTGTTTTCTTTCTTGATCTTTAGTGGTCAATAAAGGATGATTTTCTTCTCCTTGTTGCAGTAAATCACCTTCAAGTGTGGAAAGAAATAAATCAGAAGGATTTTCATCTTCAAAAGAAATATGCGTAAATTCTTTTATTCTATTTTCTGCTGTTTTTGTTTTGGCTTCCCACTGATTTTTTTGAGCTAAAGTTTGTTTTAAATTCGCTTTTGCCAATAAAGAATCAGCTGCAGAAGCTAAGCCAGAATTTACTCTGCTTTGAGAAAGTCTAAGAATAGTTTGATCTCTTTCCACTTCTTGACTTGCCCAAGTTTGCATATATTTAGTGTACATCCAACCTAAAAAAACCTGAGTAATTTTTCGTTTTAATTCTACATCTGTGAGTTCATAATTTGTTTCTGCTTTTGCTTTTTCAAGATCAGCTAATTTTACTTCATCACGATGTTTTCCAAACTGGATAACTTCCCAATTTGCCGTGGCAGAAATATAAGTATTGACAGCAGTTTGACTGGAATTTCCATCTCCGCTTACATTAAAAATTCCACTTGATGGAAAAAATGCTCCAGGAATTCCTTCATAAGTTCCATAAGTATTTTGAGCTTGAAATTGAAGACCTGGTAAATTCTGTCTTTTTGTAATTTTATGATCGAGGTTTGCAGCTTCTATTTCTGCTGTTTTTGCTTTTAATTCAGGATAAGAAGCAGCTTCTTTAAAAAGATTTGTCAGTGTTGTTTTTTCAGAATCTTGAGCAAATAAATTGTAAGAAATTCCCAATACAAACAACATGGACAAGAGTCCTTGTTTCATGGTAAAAAAATATTAAATAAGTTTAATGATAAATGAATTTCCTAAACATAAAATGTTGATGTTTAGGTTTTTACGAGAAATAAAAAAGTCGCTTAAGCGTAGATTTGTATGCGCTTTAATTGAAGGTATAAACGCGAATTAAATCGATGTGGAATTTGTAAATTTATAAACTTGGGAATCTTTATAAAAAAGAATAAAAATCCAAGCAATAAAATTGATTTTAAAAGCAGAATAGGAAAATCTCCTATTTGTTTGATAATAGTTTTGGAAAAAACAGGAATAAAAGCTGAAATTTGTTCAGCACAAACTTTACATGTTTTTGTAGAAAAAGATAATGATTGCGAAGAAGATTTATCTAACTCCTGAAAAGCATGAATGTTATTTTCTGCATTTCTAATGGGTAAAGCAGAACTTTTTAAAGTACAAGAATTGGCGAGAATCAGCCAAAAAGAGAAAAATAATAAAATCAGCTTTCGCATTTATTATCTGATATACTTGTTAAAACTGAAAAAATGATTCAGAATAGTTGCGATTATACAAGAAATTAATGGAAAAATAAAAGTTTTAAGATTTTTTTACTTTTTAATCAAAAAAACCTCTAATTTTTATCTTAGAGGTTTTGTAGAAATGCTTAGGAATAAAACTTATTCTGGCATAGGTGTAAACCTTAAATAAGACTTGATTTCAACTACTCCTTTATCAAACATTTTTTCTGCATCAGCAGTACTGATATCAGGAGAAATAATTACATCCTCACCAGGTTTCCAATCTGCTGGAGTTGCAATTTGGTGTTTATCTGTTAGTTGTAGAGAATCTAAAACTCGTAAAACTTCATCAAAATTTCTTCCAGTTGAAGAAGGATAAGTAATCATCAATCTTACTTTTTTATCTGGATCAATAATGAAAAGCGAACGGACCGTTACTGTTTTAGAAGCATTGGGATGCAACATTCCATAAAGATTAGAAACTTTTTTCTCCTCATCTCCAATAATTGGAAATTCAACAGTGGTTTTTTGAGTTTCATCAATATCTGATTTCCAAGCTAAGTGATCTTCAACATCATCAACACTTACCACTAATACTTTAGTATTTCTTTTGTCAAATTCTTCTTTTAATTTGGCAGTCCTTCCTAATTCTGTAGTACAAACTGGGGTGAAATCAGCAGGATGAGAAAAAAGAATTCCCCAACTATCTCCTAAATATTCATGAAAATCAATCTCACCAATAGTAGTTTCTGCTTTAAAGTTTGGAGCAATGTCTCCTAATTGTATACAACTCATAATTCAATTCTTTTTTGTGTTCCTCACAAAGATAATAGTTTTTAAGTCTTGAAAATACTTTTAACTATTGGTATAACTAATGCTGAAATAATATATTTAAATCAAGAATTATTGAACAGTGTTATCAAAACATTTATTTAAAATAAAACTAAATATTTAATAAATTATGTGAAAACTGATAAAAATCATATATTTATAGTTGTGTTTTTGAAATTTTTGTATAAATATTAAATTATAAAAATGATGAGAAATTATTTTGTAAACCCTATTTTAAATGTAGTAAAACATTGGTATATCCCACTTTTGGTTGGTTTATTTTTTTTGATTGTCGGATTTATTGTTTTAGGTTCTCCCGTAGCTTCTTTGGTTTCACTTTCTATATTATTTAGTATTTCTTTTTTATTTGGAGGAATTACAGAATTGATTTTTGCAATAAGAAATAGAAAAAATTTAGAAAATTGGGGCTGGCAATTGACGATGGGAATTTTCACTTTATTAATAGGAATTCTTTTGCTGAGAAATCCAGAACTTTCTGTAAAAACATTATCTCTTTTTATAGGTTTTTTAATTATGGTTAGAGGAATTGCTGCCATCAGTTTTTCTTTAGATATCAAAAGATATGGAGGAAAAAACTGGGGTTGGTTATTGGCTTCTGGAATTATAGGAACATTGATTTCTTTCTTATTGGTTTGGAATCATTTACTCGCTGGAATGTTTGCAGTAATTTTTGTAGGCTTGAGTTTTATTTTCGGTGGAATTTTTAATGTTATTTTTTCTTTTCAACTGAGAAAAATCCATAGAAGAAGTAAAAAAATATCTAAGAAATTAAAAGATAAATATCGCGCTCTTCAACAAGAAATTGAAGAAGTGTATTGGGAGGAGGTTTGAAAGAATTCTCACTCAAACCTATCTTTAAATCCTAATAACCTCAAAGCATTGGCAACAACCAAAAGAGTTGACCCTTCGTGGATAATTACTGCGGGGCCAATGCTTAATCCTGAAATTGTAAGCGGAACTAAAATTGCCATTACCCCAATACTGATAAAAAGATTTTGCTTGATAATCTGTGAAGATTTTTTAGCTAAATCAAAAGCAAAAGGTAAATGTCTGATAGAATCTCCTAAAAGAGCAACTTCAGAAGTTTCTAAAGCTACATCGCTTCCCGCTGCTCCCATAGAAATTCCTACATTACTGTTTGCCATTGCAGGCGCATCATTTATTCCATCGCCCACCATTGCAATATGAAAGTTTTGCTTTTCTTTTTTGATGGCTTTTACTTTATCTTCTGGCAATAAATCTCCAAAAGCTTGATTGATATTTAATTCTTTTGCAATAGAATCTCCCACTCGTTGATTATCACCAGTAAGCATTACAATCTTTTGCATTTTCAACTTATTTTTCAGATTTTCAATACTTTCTTTGGCTTCAGGTCTTGCGGTGTCTTGCACCCCGATAATTCCGATGAAATTTTGTTCTTCTAAAACAATCATCGCAGTATGGCCTTCCTCTTCTAAATTTACCAACTGATTTTCTAAATCTTTAGGAATTTCATTTTTGGTGATTTCTCTCATCAAACGACGATTTCCTATATAGATTTTTTGTTGATTAACCTCAGCGTGAACTCCTCTTGCAGTGATAGATTCCAAGTTTTTCGCTTGTGGAATTTCTTGGTTTTTCAATTGTTTTTTCCCATCTCTCACAATAGCTCTCGCCAAAGGATGATCTATTAAACTTTCTACTGCAATAGCTTTTGATAATAGCTCTTCTTGGGAGTGTTCAGCATAAGGAATAACTTTGGTAAGTTGAGGAATTCCGGTGGTTAAAGTTCCAGTTTTGTCAAAAGCAATCGCATTGATTTTTGCCATTTCCTGAAGAGGTAATCCTCCTTTGATTAAAATTCCTCCTTTTGCAGCTCTTGCAATTCCAGCTAAAACCGCACTCGGAGTGGAAATTGCTAAAGCACAAGGAGAAGCCGCTACTAAAACAGCCATAGCTCTGTAAAAACTTGCTTTAAAAGATTCATCAATTACCACAAAAGCAAAGAGTAAAATTCCGACTAAAATCAAAACAGCAGGTACAAAAAAAGCAGCAAATTTATCAGCAAAAACCTGAGCAGGAGCTTTTTGAGTTTCCGCTTGTTGAACCAATTCTACTAATTTGGATAAAGTGCTGTCTTTTGCTGTGCGTAAAACTTTAATTTCTAAAGGATGATTTCCATTTATAGAACCTGCGAAAACTTTATGCTGCGCAGGAATATTTTCAAATTTTCCAAAAGTATTTTTTTGTAAAGGTAATTTATCAATAGGAATACTTTCTCCAGTTATCGGTGCTTGATTTACAGCAGATTTTCCAGAAATTACCACCCCATCTGCAGCGATTTTATTATTGGGTTTTACCACAATAATATCTTCTTTTTTCAGATTTTCAATAGGAATTTCAATGATTTCATCTTTCTTTTTTAAGAGAGCAGTTTTGGGAGCTAATTCTGATAAAGCTGAAATGGATTTTGTGGCTTTATCCATTGCATAATGTTCTAAAGCATGTCCTAAACTAAAGAGAAATAACAATAAACCTCCTTCTGCGAAATTTCCTAAACTCGCTGCTCCGATAGCCGCAATCAACATCAGAAAATCAATATCGAATTTCTTTTCTTTTAAGCTTTCTATGGAATGTAAAAGTGTATAATATCCTCCGAAATAATAGCTGATGGCATAAATAGGAAGATAAATCACCATCGAAAAACTGGTTAATTTTTCTATGAGAAAAGCAATTAATAGAAAACTTCCTGAAAGAATTGCAAAAGCTAAATCTTTTTTAAAACCGTAAAATTTTGTTTCAACAGGGGTACAACAAGTGTGATTATTGCTCATAATATTCTGAAATATCTAAAGCAAATGTAGATTTTTATCTCATGCAATGGAAGTGCATTATAAAGTTGAAGAAGTACAATTTTTACAAATTCCTTTTACAATTAAATCCACTTCTTGGGCGATATAATTTTCAGGCAATTTGATTTTTGGAATGCTGTATTCTGTTAAACAAGTAGTTTTTTCACAAACATGACAATGAAAATGCAAATGTAAATCTTTGTGATTTTCTGCATCGCAAAAAGCATGACAAAGCGCATATTTTGTGATTCCTGTTCCATCTTCAATAGCGTGAACAACTCCTTGATTTTCAAAGGTTTTTATGGTTCTGTAAAGTGTTGTTCTGTCTGCAGATTCAAAGTTGTTTTCCAAATCTGTTAAGCTGATTGCTGTTTTAGAAGCGGAAAGAATTTGATAAACCAAAATCCGCATCGCTGTGGGGCGAATATCTTTCTTGTTCAGAATATTTTCTACTTCTTTATTTGGCATTTTATTCGTGCAGCTTTATCAAGTATTTTATCAAATCTGTTGAAGTTACAATTCCGACTAATTTTCCTTGATCAACAACTGGTAAAGAATGAAAACTTTGCTGAGAAAGTAATTTTGCTGCTTCTTTAATGGTGTAATTTACATCGATAAAAACAGGCATTTTTGTCATCACTTGTGAAATGCTGTAATTATTAAAAATCACAGATTCCACGCCATCTTCTGCTTCATTTAAATCTGAAACGCTGATTCTTAATAAGTCAGATCTGCTGATTACGCCGATTAAATGATCTTCATCCACCACAGGAAGGTGTCTGATGCTGTGCTTGTTTAATAAATTTTCCACCTCATATAAAGATTCTGAAGAAGCTATAGTTATCGGATTTTTCGACATGATTTCTGTGATAGAAACTTGATGATTCATTTGTAATGATTTAGAAATTACAGTTGTTTTTTGGTAAGGGAAAGATAAAATTTATTTAGGTATAAAACAATAAATTAACTGGGGATTAATGAAGATAAAGTTGTGGGGTTTTTGCTGTTAGTTCGAGTGAAATTATTTGTAGCGATAGCGGAGAATGATTTTGTACTGTGTTCCCAAGTTTACTTAGTGAATCGAGAACAGATTAAAATAGAATAACTTTCCCTTTTCATAATTCATTTCTCGATACAATTTTCCTTGAAAATCTTTTCAGATTTTAAACGAAAACCACTCGAAATGACTTTCTGGTTTGCTGTCAGTTTGAGTGAAATTATTTGTAGCGATAGTGGAAAATGATTTTGTATCGAGAACTTTCATCACTATTTCTCGATATAATTTTCCTTCAAAATCTTATCAGATTTTAAACGAAACCCACTCGAAATGACTTTCTGGTTTGATTGTCAGTTCGAGTGAAATTATTTGTAGCGATAGCGGAAAATGATTTTATATCGAGAACAGACTATAATAAAATAATTTTTCTTTTCATAATTCATTTCTCGATACAATTTTCCTTGAAAATCTTTTCAGATTTTAAACGAAAATCACTTGAAATGACTTTCTGGTTTGTTGTTAGTTCGAGTGAAATTATTTGGAGTGTTAACGGAAAATAATTTTATATCGAGAACTATTCAATGATTTTAATTAACTTTAATCTCAAATTATTTAAAGTGAAAGAGTATTATGTGTACATATTGAAATGTAATGACGATAGTTATTATACAGGAGTAACTTCAAATCTTGATGAAAGATTTCAAGAACATCAGGAAGGAAAACACTTAAATAGTTATACTTATAAAAGAAGACCTGTAGAATTGGTTTTTTATCAAAAGTTTACTGATATAAATTTAGCAATTAGATATGAAAAGAAAATCAAAAAATGGTCACGTGCTAAAAAAGAAGCTTTGATAAATAAGGAATTTGATAAACTATCAAAGTTATCTAAAAAGAAATTTAAGAGATAATTTTTGATTGTCAGTTCGAGTGAAATTATTTGTAGTGTTAGTGGAAAATGATTTTGTATCGAGAACTTTCATCACTTATTTCTCGATATAATTTTCCTTGAAAATCTTTTCAGATTTTAAACGAAAACCACTCGAAATGACTTTTTGATTTGCTGTCAGTTTGGGTGAAATTATTTGTAGTATTAGTAGAAAATAATTTTATACTGTGTTTCCAAGTTTACTTGGTGAATCGAGAATAGATTAAAATAGAATAACTTTCCCTTTTCATAATTCATTTCTCGATACAATTTTCCTTGAAAATCTTTTCATATTTTAAACGAAAACCACTCGAAATGACTTTCTGGTTTGATTGTCAGTTCGAGTGAAATTATTTGTAGTGTTAGTGGAAAATGATTTTGTACTGTGTTCCCAAGTTTGCTTGGCGAATAGAAAACAGATTAAAATAGAATAACTTTTCCTTTTCATAATTCATTTCTCGATACAATTTTCCTTGAAAATCTTTTCAGATTTTAAACGAAAATCACTCGAAATGACTTTCTGGTTTGTTGTCAGTTTGGGTGGTAATTGATAAAATTAAAAATAAGCCTTCAGCTGAACGCTTCCGGTGTGGATTATTCTTGCATTTTCACTTTTTCTGCCGTAATAAGCTAAATTCAAATCTAAATAATCTGTAATTTTCTTTTGAAATAATAATTCCCAAGTGAAATTTTTATCAGGTTGTAAACCTTGCAACATTTCATAAGCAACAGGAGAAAAAGCATCTCCAGAAAAGTTGTTGTAAATATAACTGAATTCTCCGTTGATGGAATATTTTTCAGCGTTTGATAAATTAAAAGATGTTCCTAATTTTTGTTGATGTAGTTGTTCTTCTAAACCGATTTTATTTTGTCTTTGATAAAATTGATAAAACACATCAAATCTTAAGTTTTGACTGTGTAAATAAGATATTTTAGGATTGAGTTTTATGCCTTTTATTTTATAATCTCTGTTTTCAAAACTTTCAGAAGTATTGGAAGAAATATTAAAATCATTATTGTATTTAAAAACCCAACTTTGTGCAAGTTTATGGTTGAAATCTATTTGATGACTTTCTAAATTACTTTCTTGTAATCCTGTGGAAAATAAGTTTTTATTTCTTGAGTTTATATAAGAATATGAAGTGGTGTAATGTTGTTTTCCTCTGTTAAAAAATAACGTATTTCTAAAGTTGAGGTTTACAGCTAATTCTTCTCCTTTTGCGCTAAAAGGATTTAAGTTGAAATTATTTCCTTCGCGGGCTACTTTTCTATCAATCAAATAAGAAGTTTGGTTATGAAAATGCGTCAACCAATGATCTGCTCCTTTGGTTTGTGCCAATTGCTGAAAATTTAAACTTAAAATCTGACTGAGTTTTGTTTGTCGGGTTTTTACAAAAACTTGATTGGGCAAAAGCACACGAATATATTTTGCTTCATCAGGATAAGTAGCAATTTCAAATTCATCTAAATCTTGAATTCCATCTCCATTATAATCAATCCACATATATTCTCCTTGTCCAGCTTCTACTTCTACAAAAGTGTATTCTTGTTGTGGTAAAGTTCCGCTGTTGGTTTCAAAAGTAGTATTCCAATTTACCACTCTATCAAATAAAAATTGGGTGTAACGCAAGCGTGTGTTTAAAGAACGCTCAACTTTTTCTTCTTCTTCCTCTTCTAAAATTTCTGTATTTCTGTTTACATTTCTATAATTAAAAAAAACAGAAAGCTTTGAATTTGCAGAATTTAAAACCTGTGATTTGATATAATAATTATCTGAAGAAGCTGCTTTTTGCAATCTGTTTTGTCTTAAACTATCTGTTATGCGATGTTTATATCCAATTTCGGCATAAACAGCGGTGCTATCTCCAATTCCGGTGAAGATTTCATAACTATGATATTTTTGACTCAGCGGTGTTAATTCTCCAATTTCTTTATCAACTTGCTGATTATCTTCCATATCAAAACGAATTCCTGTCCAAAAAGGTTTATAATTATAAACTGCTTCTGCATTAATTCTTAAAAATTCTGAGGAAAATAAATCTCCTTTATTTTCTAAATAACTCGCATTTACGTTGGTGTTTAAATTTCCAAATTTCAGATTTGAATTTAAAACTTGTCGATTTCCACTGAAATTATTGTAATCTAATTTTTGAAAAGTATATCTGGCAATTCCATGTTTGGGTTGTAGATATTCAATTCCCCCATCTATTAAAGAGTGATTTCCAAAAGTTTCTTCTAAATTCCAATCTCTTTCAAATTCAACATTATAAAGCGGTTCCACACTTTCAAAATCTTTGCTGATAAAATCAATTTTAGCAAAAGCATTTATTTTTGTGGTATCTGCTAAGGTGAAAAGATTTTGTTTTACTTCTAAATGTCCGGCATAACCTTCATCATCTCCTTTATCTTTTTTAGAAAAAAGGTTTTTATCATAAGAACTTCCTGCAATTTCAAATTGAATATTTGTTTTATCAGAAGGATTATATTTTCCGTTGATCACCATCATCTGCAATTGATTTGGCGCATATAATCGGGTGATGGGTTCATAATCTCCTTGTGGAATTCCATCAACAGGTGGAACATATTCATAAATTCTTGAGATGGTGGTATAATCTGAAATCACATAATTTCCTTCGTTTTTTTCTACTTTACTGAATTTTACTTTAAATAAATCTTCTTCAGGATCTGTTGAATAGATAAAAACTTCTTTTCCATCTATGATTTCTTTTTTATAAAGCACTTGATTTTCAGAAAAATTAGCAGGAATTGCACTTTGGGTAAACATTTGTTCTTCATCATCTCCTGCATCCGCTAAAATCTGTTTTTGTTCATCGGTTAAATCTTGTTGTAAAGGTTGATTTCTCAAATCGTTTTCATTGTAAACAAAACCTCCGATTTCAAAATCTTCTGAATAATGTTTTGCACCAGCAGTGGCAATTACTCTTGAAAAATTTCTATCAGAATATTGAAATTCTACTGTAATTCTCATTTCTGAAGTGATGGGATAAGTAGAATTAAACAAAATTTCTCCTGCGTTATAATCTATGGTATAATCTGCATCTTCTCCACGTTTTAAACGAATTCCGTTTACAAAAACTGTTTCACTTCCAGAAACTACTAAGGCAAATAATTCTCCGTTTGGACCGGTGAGTTTATAAGGACCTTGATTTCCTTCTTGCCCTTCAAATTTATTTCTGGTGAAAATTCCTTTTACCAAAGCTCCTGCTGCAAAAACTTCTGTTCTGTTTTTATCTTTATTTAAAGTTGCATTTACTGCTAAACCTTGTGCTTTTTTATGAAATTTTCCGAAGTAAGAATCCTTTTGTTC
>Ga0079226_10001199_pt1 | contig 19734 bp, 14 predicted proteins | sample Poulit2014_FD_76345 | JGI IMG/M metagenome (GOLD analysis project Ga0079226, IMG submission 76345) | Agricultural soil microbial communities from Georgia to study Nitrogen management - Poultry litter 2014 | ecosystem: Environmental > Terrestrial > Soil > Agricultural land | place: USA: Georgia... | reverse complement strand
CATTGCGCCGGTGAAGCCCGCCCACGCCAACAAACTGCTCACCGCCATTGGCACCGTGTTTGGCTTGCTCACCATTTCTTTTGCTTTTATGACCATCGCGTGGAAGTTTGAGCAGCTCACCCCTGCCTTGGAATCTGTGTTCTATTTGTTCCAAACCACCATTATGGCCTTTGCCATTGCGTGGCTGTTCACGCCTAAATACTGGACGCCCTCTGTGGACGCGTCGCAAGAGTACGGCACCGCGGAAGAAGACAGCGAAGCGGAAAGCAAGGAAGAGGCCCACGCTAACGAGGAGCTTTCTGAGCGCGCGGAAAGTAAACCCCTGTGGTTGAAAGCCATTCGCGTGGTGCGGGTGCTGATTATGCTCGCCCCGCTTCTCACCATCGCGGGCTATGGCCGCTTTGTGTTTCACTTCCAATCGCGCTTGCTGTTCACTATTGGCGTGGTAGGCATCACCATTTTGCTGCGCTTGGTGCTGAAAGAAAGTTTAGAACAGCTGTTTTTAGGCCGTAAGCGCCGCCGCAAAGGCCGCTGGGCCGAGCGCCAAGACCCAGAATCAGACGTGAAAATTATGGTGTACTGGACGGGCTTGCTGATTAACCTGCTGCTGCTTATTCCGGTGGGGTATATTTTGCTGTGGTCTTACGGGGTGCCGCCCATTACGTTGAAGCTGTGGACGCAATCGCTGTTAGCGGGTATCACCATTGGTAACATCACTATTTCGCTTACGGATATCATCACCGCCTTGGTGATGCTCATTATTGGTTTGTTTATTACCAGCATGGTGCGCCGTTGGATGACCAACAGCTTGCTGCCCAACACCCGTTTAGATAGCGGCGCGCGGGATTCCATTGCTGCGGGCACGGGTTATGTGGGCGTGTTCATCGCTATTATTATTTCCGTGGTGGCCTTAGGTATAGATTTCTCTAGCCTGGCACTAGTGGCCGGTGCGCTTTCCGTTGGTATTGGTTTTGGTTTGCAAAACCTGGTGCAAAACTTTGCCGCGGGCATCATGTTGCTCATTGAGCGCCCCATTAAGGTGGGCGACATGATAGTGGTGGACGGTGAATTCGGTGAGGTGCGCCGCATTTCCGTGCGTGCCACCGAGGTGGAAACCTACGACCGCTCCACCATTTTTATTCCTAACTCCGATTTAATTGCCAACAACCTCATTAACTGGAGCCACAACAGCCGCCATGCCCGTTTGCGTATGCCGGTGCACACCGCCTACGGTTCCGATCCTAAGATTGTGGAAAAGGTGCTATTAGAGTGCGCTAACGCCCACCCCAACGTGTTGTGGTACCCCGCTTCGTATGTGTGGTTTAGAGGCTTTGCTAACGGCGTGCAGAACTACGAGCTGCGGGTATACATTAACGATGTGGACAACTGGGTGGTGGTAAACCACGACGTGTATGTGAACATTGAAGAGGCTTTCCGCCAGCACAACATTGAGATTCCTGTGCCGCCGCGGGAGATTTTCGTGAACCATCGCACCAAAGTGGATAGAGGCGAGTTGGATGAACTGTTATTGCCTGAGGGCGAGCATTCTGCGGCTTCCCTCACTAAACCCACCGGTGGGCCACCTGTAGATAAACCCCGCGTGCGCAAAGCACCCGGCGGCATCGATACGGGCGGTGGTTTAGGTGGAGATGGTGCGCGCTAGGCTTTTATTTGGCCTGAGCGCGCTGTAGGCGTTCGTTGCTTAACGTAACGATTCCAAAATACTGCGCACGGCGGCGGTTGGGTCTGCCGCTTTCGTAATGGGGCGGCCGATCACCATGTAATCCACCCCTGCGGCTTGCGCTTGTGGCGGTGTCATAATGCGGGTTTGGTCGTCTTGCTGCGAGCCCGCTGGGCGAATGCCTGGGGTTACCAGCAAAAACTCTTTACCGCACGCTTCGTGCAGCTGCGCGGCTTCCTGTGCCGAACACACCACACCATCGAGGCCGCATTCTTGTGCTAAGCGGGCTAAATGCTCCACTTGCTCCGCTGGGCTCTTCGTAATGCCTAATTCATGCAGCTCTTCCGCTCCCATGCTGGTGAGCACGGTAACACCCGTGAGCAACGGCTTGTGTGCGCTGTTTTGCACCGCTTCGGCAGCGGCTTCGAGCATACGGCGGCCACCACTTACATGTACGTTGGCCATCCACACGCCTAACCTTGCTGCGCTGCGCAAGGCGCCCGCCACGGTGTTAGGAATATCGTGGAATTTGAGGTCTAAAAACAGTTCAAAACCCTTGTTTTGCAAGGCTTCTACTAAAGCGGGGCCTGCGGCAGTAAACAACTCTTTGCCTACTTTTAAACGCACTTCTTGTGGGTTCAGGCGTTCTGCCATGGCCATGGCGGAGGCGGCATCGGGGTAATCCAGGGCAACGATAATGGGGCTTGTGATAGTCATAGGTGTGCTAAGTTCGGTGAGGTAATAATAAAAGGGAGCTGTTGGCAGCTCCCTAGTACGGCGTTGTGGGGCAGTTTAAGCGTTGTGCTCCACCAGTTTTGCTTCAATGGGCTGCTGCAACTGTGCTTGTTGCTGTAACAGCCGCGCTTCTTCTTTCTCTAGCGCTTTGGCTTTTGCTTCCACTTCTTTGCGTTTGTCTTTCTCACGCTTGGCGTATAGCAACAAACGGCCGGCGATAAAACCAAACAAGGCGCCGAGCACAATGCCCGCTAAGAAAAACAGCAGCAGCCATTGCCCGAGGGCGGCGGTAAAGGGCTCCGCTACGATGAGAGTGGCAAAGGCCACGGGCTCTGGGTTAGCCAGTAAAATGAGTAAGCTCGAGAAAAAGATCGCTAGCACCAGCAACACTAATAATACTTTTAGGATCCAGCGGATTGGTTTCATGGTAGCCCCTTATTGTTGTGGTTTAATAATCCGATGATGGCAGTACTGGAATATCTTGCAAGCGGCCTTCACCAGCCTCTTGCCCGGGGTGCGTTTCACGGGAGGCGTTCACGCCTTCGCGCAGTTGTTTGCCTGGTTTAAAATGCGGCACATAACGTGCAGATAATGCTACAGCGCTGCCTGTGCGAGGGTTTCGCCCTGTGCGCGGTGCGCGGTAATTGAGGGAAAAGCTGCCGAAACCACGGATTTCAATGCGGTTGCCTTCGGCTAAGGCTTCAGACATGGTGGCAACGATGGTTTTCACCGCCACTTCCACATCTTTCGGTGTGAGGTGAGGTTGGCGCGCGGCAATGCGGCCAATGAGTGCTGATTTATTTAATGCCATACGTTGGTTCTCCTCTTGGCCACCCGGCCGCGGGCCGCGCAAGGGCGCGACCCGAGGAGGTATAGCCTAACTTATTCGTTACCTTCCATTTGTGCCTTAATAAGGTCACCAATGGTTTTCGGTGCTTGGCTATCGTCTTGCTTATTGCTTAAGCCGTCAATAGCTTTGCGCTCGTCTTCTTGGTCTTTCGCGCGAATAGACAACTGGATGTTGCGAGATTTGCGGTCTACCGCTGTGATCTTCGCTTCTACAGTGTCGCCCACGTTCAATACGTCGCTGGCTGCTTCTACACGCTCGCGGCTAATTTCGCTAACACGTAGGTACGCTTCAACGTTCTCGGCTAGTTCAACGGTAGCGCCTTTGCCGTCTACAGCTGTAACGGTACCGGTAACGATGGCGTTGCGCTCATTGGTAGCAACATACTGAGCAAAGGGATCATCTGTCAACTGCTTGATTCCTAAGGAGATACGCTCACGCTCTGCATCCACAGAAAGAATCACAGTTTCTAGCTCGTCGCCACGGTTGAAGTTGCGCACTGCTTCTTCGCCCGCTTCTTCCCAAGAAATATCAGACAAGTGCACCAAGCCGTCGATACCGCCTTCTAGGCCGATAAAGATACCGAAGTCGGTGATGGACTTGATCTTACCGCTAATGCGATCGCCTTTGTCGAACTTCTTATCGAAGGCATCCCATGGGTTTTCTTGACACTGTTTGATACCCAAGGAAATACGACGGCGTACTTCGTCGATGTCGAGGATCATCACTTCTACTTCGTCGCCAATGGCCACTACTTTTGAAGGATGGATGTTTTTGTTGGTCCAATCCATTTCGGATACGTGTACCAAACCTTCAACGCCTTCTTCGATTTCAGCAAAGCAACCGTAGTCGGTGAGGTTGGTAACGCGTGCTTGTACACGGGTACCTTCTGGGTATTTGCCCACGATATCGTGCCAAGGATCTTCGCCTAACTGCTTCAGACCTAGGGAAACACGCATTTTTTCGCGGTCAAACTTCAATACTTTAACTTCAATTTCTTGGCCCACTTCAACGATTTCGCTTGGGTGCTTAATGCGACGCCATGCCATATCGGTAATGTGTAGTAAGCCGTCGATGCCGCCTAAGTCTACGAACGCACCGTAATCGGTGAGGTTCTTCACGATACCCTTCAGCACGATGCCTTCTTGTAGGGTTTCGAGTAGCTGCTCGCGCTCGGCACTGTGTTCTGCTTCCATCACAGCACGGCGAGAAACAACAACGTTGTTACGCTTAGGGTCTAGCTTAATAACTTTGAACTCGAGGTCTTTGTTCTCGAGGTGTGCTACATCGCGCACGGGGCGAATATCTACGAGAGAACCAGGTAGGAAAGCACGGATGAGGCCGATATCAACGGTGAAACCACCTTTAACTTTGCCGCTGATCTGACCTTCGATGATGGCTTCATCTTCAAAGGCAGTTTCAAGATCTTTCCAGATCTCAGCACGTTTTGCTTTCTCACGAGAAAGACGCGTTAAGCCCATGCCGTCGTCGATAGCGTCTACTGCTACTTCAACTTCGTCATCAATGGCTACTTCTAATTCGCCTGCTTCGTTTAGGAATTCTTCGCGGGGAATAACGCCTTCGGATTTTAGCCCAGCGTTAACGGTTACCCAGTCGCTATCAATAGCTACTACGGTACCGGTGATGATGGAGCCGCGGGCTACATCGAGGTCTTTTAGACTGGCTTCAAACAGTTCGGCAAAGCTTTCTGTCATGTGGTAAATACCTGTTTTTTAAAGTGTTTCGACATATCAACCAGCAGATATGGTCAGCTAATATTACGGCAAGCAGTTGGCCTTGCTGGTTTGCATTTGCGGCCATGCTGCTTCCATCCGCTGTGCAGCGCGTGCTGCGTAGCCTTGCCACCTGGGCGTAGGCCTAATTAAGGACATGGTTATCGACGTTGTCGATGCCCCATTTGCTGCAAAACAGTGGTCTCACTACAGCAAAGGGAGTATCGCTTTCATCCCGTGCGCGGATATCCTCAATAAGGTGCGGAGGGTAGCATTAATGCGGTGCCCTCTCAACCTTTTGCGTGCTTATTTTTTCTACGTTATGCCTTAGGCAGGGCGCAGGCCGCGGCTGTTGGCATGCTCTAAAATGGTGTTCACCACTTCTTCAATGCCCATTTCCGTGCTATCGATAACCACGGCATCCTCCGCTGGCTTAAGGGGCGCCACGCTGCGCCCCATGTCGCGCTCATCGCGGGCACGGATCTCTTCGATCAGTGCTTCTAAGTTGGCGGGAAAGCCTTTTTCTTGCAATTGCTGAAAACGGCGGCGCGCTCTTTCTTCCGCACTGGCGGTGAGAAATATTTTTAGTGGCGCCTGCGGGAACACCACGGTGCCCATGTCGCGGCCATCAGCCACTAGGCCGGGTGTTTGGGCGAAATCTTGCTGGCGTTTGAGTAACGCTTGGCGCACCGTGGGCAACACGGCCACTTGCGAAGCTAACTCGCCCACTTTTTCTTCCCGTATGGTGTTGCTCACCTCTTGCTCGGCAAGCCACACATCCACCCCACCCTGTGCGTTTTGTTTAAATTCCACCGGTAGGTTTTCTGCCAGTGGCAGTAACGCTTCCGCATCGTCTAACGCCACGCCTTGCTGCTGGGCATATAAACCCAACACACGGTAAATGGCGCCGGAATCTAGCAGGTGCCAATGAAGTTGCGTGGCCAAGGCGCTGGCTATGGTACCTTTGCCGGAGGACACAGGGCCATCGATGGTGATTACGGGAATAGTGCTCATGCTTGCTCCACCTTGATGTTTAAGCCGAGGTGCGCGCTGAGTTCAGCGAAGCCAGGGAAAGAGGTGTTCACGGTGTCGCAGCCGCGAATGCGTATGGGCGCGGTGGCACGTAAGGCCGCCATGGCGAAGCTCATCACGATGCGGTGGTCGTGGTGGCTTTCCACTTCGCCGCCGCCGAAGCTTTCTTGGCCCACAATGCGCAAGCCGTCGGCGTAAGTTTCCACGTCCACGCCGAAGGAGCTGAGGCCATCCGCCATCACTTGGATGCGGTCGGATTCTTTCACGCGTAATTCAGAGGCGCCGGTGAGGATGGTTTCCCCTTCTGCACAGGCGGCCGCCACAAACAACACGGGGAACTCATCAATGGCCAGCGGCACGAGCTCTTCAGGAATGCGAATGCCTTTGAGCTGTGTGTAGCGTATGCGTAGATCCGCCACGGGCTCGCCGCCGCTGCTTTGCTCGTTGCTCACGGTAATATCGGCGCCCATGAGTTTGAGAATATCGATAATGCCCGTGCGTGTGGGGTTCATGCCCACGTGCCTGAGGGTGAGGTCTGACCCTGGGGCAATGCTCGCGGCCACCATGAAGAACGCCGCAGAGGAAATATCTGCCGGCACTTCAATGTGGCAGCCCTTAAGGGTGCCGCCGCCTTCTAATATTACGCGGTTGCCCTCGCGCTTTACAGGATAACCAAAGCCTTCGAGCATGCGCTCTGTGTGGTCGCGCGTGGGCGCCGGTTCGGTGATTTCTGTGGTGCCGTCGGCATATAGGCCAGCCAGCATAATGGCAGATTTCACCTGTGCGGAGGCCACGGGCATATCGTACACAATGGGCTTCAGCTGCTGTTGGCCATGAATGTTCACCGGCGGCGTGCCGTCGGTGGTGTTGATCACGGCGTTCATTTCGCGCAATGGTTTGGCCACACGCTCCATGGGGCGCTTGGTGAGGGATTCATCACCGGTGAGCTGGGTATCGAACTGCTGGCCCGAAAGCAAGCCCATGAGCAGGCGCATGGTGGTGCCTGAGTTGCCCATGTATAAGCTGCGGCTAGGTGCCTTTAAACCGTGCAAGCCCACGCCGTGCACGGTAACGCGGCCGGCCTGTGGCCCTTCAATTACCACGCCCATGTCGCGGAAGGCTTGGATGGTGGCTAAGGCATCTTCGCCTTCTAAAAAGCCTTCCACTTCAGTAACGCCTTCGGCCAAGGCGCCGAGCATGATGGTGCGGTGAGAAATAGATTTATCGCCAAGCAAACGCACATCGCCCTGCATGCTCCCGCCTGGGGAAACAACAAACGTGGTGTTAGGCATAGTTTGAGAATCTGACATAGAGGGTTCTTCCGAGCTGTGTTGCACTGTGGAATAAGCGGTGTTGGCACTCATGGCCAGAAAATGACGGCGCGCGGAGTTGGCACGCGTCATGATGCCGAGGAGTTCAGCGGAATCGGCTTGTGCAACAGCTTGCCGAAACTGTGCTAACCCTTCGGTAAATAAATCCGTGGCGGTGAGCAGTGCTTCTTTGTTTTCCACGAAAATATCGTGCCACATGGTGGGGTCGCTAGAGGCGATGCGCGTGAAATCGCGAAAGCCGCCCGCGGCATAACGGAATATTTCCATGGAATCACCCTGCCGGGCCAAGGTATCCACCAACGAAAACGCGATTAAATGGGGCAAGTGGCTGGTTTCTGCCAACACTTTGTCGTGCTCTTCCGGTGTCATGTTCAGCACTTCGGCGCCCAGTGCTTGCCACAAGGCGCGCACGGTGGCGGTGGCCTCGGGGCTGGTTTCTGCCATGGGAGTGAGAATAACGCGGTGCTTCACGTATAAATCGCCATCGGCAGCAGCCACGCCGCTTTTTTCTTTCCCCGCGATGGGGTGCCCCGGCACCATGTTATGTAGGTGTTGCGGCAAGGCCTTGCGCGCGGCGTTCACCACGTTGGCTTTTACACTGCCGCCATCGGTAATGATGGTGTTGGGCCCAAGCCCCGGCGCCATGGCTTTAAAGGTGGCTTCCATGGCGGACACAGGCACTGCCACAAACACCACGTCGGCGCCTTGCACCACGGCGGCGAGGTCGTCGCTGCCGCTATCGATGTAGCCATGGGCCAAGCCTTGCTGCAGGGTGCGCTGCGAACGCACCCCCGCCACCACCTCTTTGGCGAGGCCGCGCTGCTTAAGCCCAGCGGCCACAGAGCCGCCAATGAGGCCAAGCCCGATGATGGCGACCTTATTAAACATCCAGCACCTTTTTCAATGTGTTTAAGAAGCGTTCGTTTTCTTCTGCTAGCCCAACGGTAACCCGCAGGTGGTTAGGCAAGCCGTAGCCGGCCAATGGGCGCACGATAACGCCTTCCTTTAGCAGCGCTTCGAACACGGGCCCGCCTGCACGGCCGCAATCGAAGGCAATGAAGTTGGTAACCGAGGGAATAAACTCCAAGCCCATAAGCTGCAGGCCTTCGGCAATTTGCACCAGGCCGTCGGTGTTCACGCTGCGGCTGTATTCTAAGTGGTCTTCATCCTCAAGGGCGGCTTCTGCTGCGGCCAAGGCGATGCTGTTCACGTTAAAGGGCTGGCGTACGCGGTTGAGCACGCTGGCGATTTCTTGGCTGGAAATGGCGTAACCTACGCGCAAACCAGAGAGGCCGTACATTTTGGAGAACGTGCGTGCCACAATGAGGTTTTTGTGCTGCGGAATACGCTCAAAGCCATCGGGGAAGCACTCTTCCACCACATATTCTATGTAGGCTTCGTCGAGCACCACGAGCACACGCTTAGGCACACGCTCGAGGAAGCTATCGAGCTCCTCACGAGTCAGCCAAGTGCCTGTGGGATTGTTGGGGTTGGCCACAAAAATGAGGCGCGTTTTATCCGTAATGGCTTCGAGCATGGCTTCGAGGTCGTGGCCGTAGTCTCGCGCAGGCACCGCCACAGGGGTGGCGTTGCACGATAAGGCGGCAATGGGATACACGGCGAAGCCATATTCGCTAAACACCACTTCGTCGTTGGGCTTTAGCCAGCAACGGGCAATGAGATCAAGGATATCGTTGGAGCCATTGCCAAGGGTTATTTGACTGGTCCACACGTTAAACTTTTCCGCCAGCGCCGCTTTTAAACGGTGCCCCGACCCATCGGGGTAACGGTGCAATTCGCTTAAGGCTTCTTTCGCCGCCGCCATGGCTTTAGGTGAAGCACCCACGGGGCTTTCGTTACTGGCGAGTTTTAAAATATCGGTAATACCGAGCTCGCGTTCTAATTCTTCAATGGGCTTGCCTGGCTCGTAAGGATGCAACTTCTGTATCCCTGCGTTGGCCAACGCCACAAAATCAACCGGCATGTATGTCTCCCTGCTTCATTTTTCTTGTTAATACCACCCTACCCTGTTACAGCTCTGCAACAGGGTAAGAGCCGAGCAAGCGCACATCTAGGGCTTGTTCTTTCAGCTCTTGGATAACGGCGGCGAGTTCTGTGTCGGTTTGATGGCCACTGCAATCAATAAAGAACACATAGCTCCAATTACCGCTGCGCGAGGGGCGGGATTCCACGCGGGTGAGGTCTACACCGCGATCATTAAAGGGCTTGAGCACGTGGAATAAGGCACCCGGGTGGTTTTGCATACGTACCAGCATGCTGGTTTTATCTTTACCAGAGGGCGGCACATCTTCACGGCCAATAATAATGAAGCGTGTGGTGTTATCAGGCCAATCTTCAATTTTTTCGTGCTCGATGGTGAGGCCGTACATGTCGGCGGCAATTTCACCGGCAATGGCTAAGGCGTTCCATTCGCTTTGCATGCGCTTGGCCGCTTCGCCGTTGGAGCTCACCGCTACGCGCTCTAGGTGCGGCATGTGGGCATCGAGCCACTTGCGGCACTGGGCCAAGGTTTGTTGGTGCGCGTACACGCGGGTAACGTTATCCATGCGTGTTTGCGGGCCGCTGAGCAAGTGGTGGTGAATACGCAGATCCACTTCGCCACAAATTTTCAGCGAGGTATCCATGAAGCTGTCTAGGGTGTGGTTCACCACGCCTTCGGTGGAGTTTTCCACCGGTACCACGCCGTAATTCACCGCGCCGGAGGCCACTTCGCGGAACACATCATCGATGGTGCCAAGCGCTGTAGTAGTTACTGCTTTGCCAAAGTGCTTCAGGGCCGCTTGCTGGGTAAAAGTGCCTTCGGGGCCTAAGAAAGCAATGCGCATGGGCTCTTCGAGGGCCAAGCAGGCAGACATTACTTCGCGGAACAAACGGGCCACGGTTTCGTTATCCAACGGGCCTTGGTTGCGTTCTTTTACGTTGCGCAGCACCTGTGCTTCGCGCTCGGGGCGGTAAAACACTAAATCGTTGTTCGCGATTTTTACTTCGCCCACTTGTTTGGCCAAGCTGGCACGTTGGTTTAATAGGGTTTGTAATTGTTCATCCACGCCGTCTATTTGTTGGCGCAATTCTTCTAACGTTATATCAGCCATTTTTCTGAGCAAAGTCCTTCATGTAATCAATCAATGCATCCACCGCTGCTTCTGGTACTGCGTTGTAGATGCTCGCGCGCATGCCGCCCACGGAACGGTGGCCTTTTAAGTTAAGTAAACGTGCGGCTTCGGCGCCTTCTAAGAAGGCGTTATCGAGCTTGGCATCGGCCAAAATAAAGGGCACGTTCATGCGGCTGCGGAAACGGGTTTCCACGGGGTTGCTGTAAAAACCACTGTTATCGATGTAATCGTACAGCTTAGCGGCCTTGCGTTTATTGATCTCGGCCATGGCAGTGAGCCCGCCTTGTTTTTTCAACCACTTAAACACTAAGCCCGCGAGATACCAGGAATACGTGGGCGGTGTGTGATACATGGAGCCGTGCTTGGCGTGCACGCTGTAATCCATGAGCGTGGGAGTGTTGGCTTGCGCTTTGCCGAGTAAATCTTTGCGCACCACAGCAATCACAAGCCCGGCGGGGCCAATGTTTTTCTGCGCGCCAGCGTAAATCACGCCATAGCGGTTTACATCTAGGGGCTCAGATAAAATGCTGGAGGAGAAATCCGCCACCAAGGGCACGTCCGTTTCTGGAATGAAATCGAACTCTACGCCACCAATGGTTTCGTTGGGGGTGTAGTGCAAATAGGCGGCGTCGGCTTCCATGGCGGCCCATTCTTCCTGCAATGGAATGGTGCGCCCACGCTGTGCGCTGTTGCTGGCTAATACATTGACCTTACAATATCGTCCCGCTTCGGCGATGGCTTTCGCCGACCACTGTCCCGTGTTCACATACGCCGCATTGCCCTGCTCGCCCGCTAGGTTTAGGGGCACCATGGCAAACTGTAAACTAGCGCCGCCTTGCAAAAAGAGCACGGCATAATCGTCGCTAATGTTGAGGAGTTCACGAAAATCTTTTTCTGCCTCATCGGCAATAGCCTGATACTCGCTTGAGCGATGGCTCATTTCCATAACGGAAAGGCCGCGGCCTTGGTAATCCAGCATTTCTGCCGCTGCTTGCTCTAGTACTTCGGTGGGCAAGCTAGCGGGGCCAGCGCAAAAGTTATGGGCACGGGACATGTATTCTCCACCTTTATTGGTCTGTATAAATTGTGTGCGGCGGGCTGCTGAGGCCCGCCGCGGCAACGCCGAGTGGCGCTATTCTTCAGTGCTTTCTTCGGTGGCTTCGTCGGTGTTTTCTACTGTGGGCGTGGTGCCCTCTTCACCCGACGCGCTACCTTCTGTGGCCTCTGTGGCGTCAACATCCACTTCTTCCACCTCTTCTTCATCCCCTAAATCGGGAATAGGTTCTAAGCCCACCAAACGGTCGCCTTCTTGCAAGCGAATGAGGCGTACCCCTTGGGTGTTACGGCCTAGCTGGCTTACTTCATCTACGCGGGTGCGCACGAGCGTGCCCTGGTTGGAAATAAGCATAATATCTTCACCACCGAACACTTGGGTGGCGCCCACGGGCACGCCGTTACGTTCGTTGATCACTTGTGCAATCACACCCTGCGTGCCTCGGCCGCGCACCGCAAACTCTTCCACATCGGTACGTTTACCGTAGCCGTTTTCAGAGGCGATGAGCAGTTGGCCACCTTCTTGCGGCACGATTAAGGCAATCACGCGCTCTTCATCGAACAGGCGCATACCGCGCACACCGCGGGCGGTACGGCCCATGGCGCGAACGTTTTCTTCGTGGAAACGCACCGCTTTACCGTTATCCGACACCAGCATGATGTCGTTGCTGCCATCGGTGAGGGCCACGTTCACCAACTCGTTGCCTTCTTGCAATTCAATGGCGATTAAACCATTAGAGCGCGGGCGGCTAAAGGCGCGGGCCACTACTTTCTTCACGGTACCGTTGCTGGTGGCCATGAAAATGTAGCGCTCGTCCGTGAGATCAGCTGGCTCGTCATCGTCTTCCGCTTCGCGGGCGGCGGCGTAATTAGCTTCGGCACTGCTCACTTCTTCTTTGCTAAGCGACAAGATAGTGGTGATGTGCTCTTCCGGCCCAAGGGCGGGAATGAGGTTCACAATGGGGCGCCCACGGGAACCGCGGCTGCCCTCTGGCAATTCAAATACGCGCAGCCAGTACACTTTACCCTCGTTGGTGAAACACAACAGGGTGTCGTGGGTGCCTGCCACTAGCAGGTGCTCCACGTAGTCTTCATCTTTCACTTGGGTGGCAGCAATGCCGCGGCCACCACGGCGCTGGGCGCGGTAGGTATCGATGGGCTGCATTTTCGCGTAGCCGCCCTTGGATAACGTCACCACCATGGTTTCTTCGGCGATGAGGTCTTCCATGGAGAAATCGTGGCGCGAGGTTTGAATTTCACTGCGGCGTTCGTCGCCGTATTCTTCGCGCACAGCTTCGAGCTCTTCGCGGATCACTTCGAACAAGCGCTCTGGGCTGCCTAAAATGTGCAGGTATTCTTTAATGCGTTCGAGCAGTTCTTGGTAATCGAGCACTAGCTTTTCTTGCTCGATACCGGTTAAGCGCTGCAAGCGTAAATCCAGAATGGCTTGTGCTTGTTCTTCCGATAGCCAGTACAGGCCTTCGCGCAAACCGTATTGCTCGGGCAAGCCTTCTGGGCGGCACGCATCTTCGCCGCCGGCACGTTCGAGCATGCCAATCACTTCACCGGGCAACCAGCCTTTGGCCAACAAACGCTCGCGCGCTTCGGCACCAGTGGGCGATGATTTAATCAGCTCAATCACGGGGTCGATATTAGCCAGTGCCACCGCTAGGCCTTCTAAAATGTGGCCACGTTCACGGGCACGGCGCAAATCGTACACGGTGCGGCGCGTCACCACTTCACGGCGGTGGCGCACAAAGGCTTCTAAAATTTGCTTAAGGTTCATCAACTTCGGCTGGCCATCTTCTAGCGCCACCATGTTGATACCAAACACGCTTTCTAGCTGTGTTTGTTTGTATAGGTTGTTCAACACCACGTCGGCGTTTTCGCCACGGCGCAGCTCAATCACAATACGCATGCCGTCTTTGTCGGATTCATCGCGCAGCTCTGTGATGCCTTCAATTTGCTTTTCTTTTACCAGCTCAGCAATGCGCTCAATAAGGCGCGCTTTGTTCACCTGGTAAGGAATTTCGGTAATAACGATGGATTCACGGTCGCGGCCACGCTCTTCAGTGGTGGCGCGGGCGCGCATGTACACACGGCCACGGCCGGTGCGGTACGCCTCTACGATGCCAGCACGGCCGTTAATAATACCGGCGGTGGGGAAATCGGGCCCATGGATGTGCTCCATTAGCTCATCGATGGTGGTGTCTGGGTTATCCATCAACGCTAAGCAGCCGTCGATCACTTCACTTAAATTGTGCGGCGGAATGTTCGTGGCCATACCCACCGCAATACCGGAGGAGCCGTTCACCAAGAGGTTCGGCACCCGTGTGGGCAGCACTTCTGGAATGGTTTCTGAGCCGTCATAGTTATCGACGAAATCCACGGTTTCTTTATCTAAATCGGCGAGGAGCTCGTGGGCGATTTTCTCCATGCGTACTTCGGTGTAACGCATGGCCGCGGCGGAGTCTCCATCTACTGAACCGAAGTTACCTTGGCCGTCCACCAGGGTATAGCGCAGGGAAAAAGGCTGCGCCATACGCACTATGGTGTCGTATACGGCGGAATCACCGTGTGGGTGGTATTTACCGATTACGTCACCCACCACACGAGCTGATTTCTTATAAGGTTTGTTCCAATCGTTGTTCAGCACCCTCATGGCGTAAAGTACACGGCGGTGCACAGGCTTTAAGCCATCGCGCACATCCGGCAACGCACGCCCAACGATTACGCTCATGGCGTAATCTAGGTAGGACTGTTTTAGTTCTTCTTCAATATTGACTGGTGTTACTTCTCTGGCGAGATCCGTCATGTGTGTCTGTTCCCCTTGCGATTTGGCTAACGAGCTGAAGGCTCGTGGTATCCGCTATGCAGATAGCCGCTGAGGCGCTAACAATAAAAGCGCCTCGCTAAAAGGGGTATAGCATACCATAAGCCGCGATGAATGAACCTAGATTGCTCGTTTAAGGGGCAATTTTTCTGGGAAATTGGGCCACTATTGCGTTTTTACTGTTTTATGGAGGGGTTTACAGGGAAGAGTGGTGCCCTGCGGCCTACAAGAAGCCATGGGCACCATACACGAGGAAAGGCAACAACTTGCCTAGGACTTGTTGTAATGACGGTTTAGCTTCTGCATTCCACCTATCCAACGGTCGTAATCGGCCGTTTTATGGCGCATATAATTCAGCACTTCTTCATGCGGTAGTACTAAAAAAGTTTCTTCTTTGATGGCTTGCACACAGGCGTCGGCCACCACTTCAGGCTCGAGCATGCCGTCCACGCTAGCTACGCTGTCTTCGAAGCCCTTTGTCATGGCAGTGCGTACAGCTTGTGGGCACAGCACCGATGTTTTAATGCCGTCGTCGCCATACGTAATGGCGAGCCACTCGGCAAAGCCCACTGCTGCGTGCTTAGTAACCGCATAAGGAGCTGCGCCTACTTGCGACAACAGGCCTGCCGCCGAAGCAGTATTAAGGAGGTAACCGCGGCCACGTTGCTGCATGCGTGGCACTACATGGCGCGCCGCATAAATGTGGCTCATCACGTTAATATCCCACATGCTTTGCCACAAATCGTTAGGCAGTTCTGGGCCACCTTTTTGCCCCAATATGCCGGCATTAGAGCAAAACAAATCGATACCGCCATGGTGAGTTTCCACATGCTCTACCAAGTGCTGTATATCTGCTTCTTTGCCCACGTCCACCGCATAGGCCACGCCGTTAATGCTTTTGGCCACCGCTTCAGCGCCAGACATGTCGATATCGGCACACACCACGAGCTTGGCGCCCTCTTCCGCAAAGCGCAGCGCCAAGGCTTTACCATTGCCACCTGCAGCACCGGTCACCACTACTAGCTTGTCTTTTAATTCCATATCTCACCTTATGGTTACAAACCACTGCCCTTTGCCTGCGCAAAGGGCATGCTGTGGCATTAGTCTTTAATGCCGTGGCGCTCTTTGTATTCACGCACTTCTGCACGTGCTACTACCTGGTGGTGCACTTCATCTGGGCCATCTGCAAAACGCAAGGTGCGTTGGCCAATGTACATATCTGGCAGATCAGACCACTGGCTAATACCCGTGGCACCGTGCACTTGAATCACTGCATCAATAATGTCGCAGCACTTTTCTGGCACCATGGCTTTAATCATAGACACCCAAATACGCGCTTCTTTGTTGCCCAACGTATCCATGGCTTTAGCGGCTTTCAGTACCATCAGGCGCATGGCTTCAATGTCGATGCGCGCACGCGACAAGGTTTCCATGTTTTTACCTAAATCGATGATCTTTTTATTAAACGCAACGCGGCTTAACCCACGCTCTAGCATGAGGTCTAGGGCTTTTTCTGCTGCACCAATAGAGCGCATGCAATGGTGAATACGGCCTGGGCCTAAACGTAGCTGAGAAATTTCAAAACCGCGGCCTTCGCCAAGCAGGATATTCTCTTTAGGTACACGCACGTTTTCTAACTTAATATGCATGTGGCCGTGGGGGGCGTGGTCGTGACCAAACACAAGCATGGGGCCCACAATGTTTACGCCGGGCGCATCCATGGGTACTAAAATTTGCGATTGTTGGCGGAAAGTTTCTGCCTCTGGGTTGGTTTTCACCATACAGATCATTACTTTGCAGCGTGGGTCGCCCGCACCAGAAATGTAGTATTTTTCGCCGTTAATCACCCACTCATCACCGTCTAGCACTGCGGTGGTGCTAATATTGCGCGCATCAGAAGACGCCATGTGCGGCTCTGTCATGCCAAAGCACGAACGGATTTCACCGGCCAATAAGGGCTTCAGCCATTTTTCTTTCTGCTCTGGAGTACCTACGCGCTCAAGCACCTCCATGTTGCCGGTATCTGGTGCTGAACAGTTGAGGGTTTCGGAAGCCAAGGGGTTTTTACCCAATTCAAACGCAATATAAGCGTAATCCAAGTTAGATAAGCCTTCGCCCGTTTCTGCGTTTGGTAAAAAGAAGTTCCACAAGCCACTTTCTTTCGCTTTGTTTTTGGCGCCTTCTAACAACTCTAACTGCCCAGGCGCGTAGCTGAAGCGCTCGGCGCGGCCTTCGCCGAGGCGGTTATACTCTTCTAAAATCGTGTCCACATTTTCTCTAATGTGCTTCTTTACTTTTTCGAGTAATGGGCGCGCCTCTTCAGACATCGCCAAATTATTCATTTCATTTAAATCCACAGCCATAACTACACTCTCTACTCTTGTTATTGTGATGCACCCGCTAAGTGCAGGTGCTGTAAAAATTATTGTGCTTGCTGCAAAGGTTGCGCGAGCCAAGCTTCAGCGAGCGCACGTTTATCTATTTTATCGGTAGTGCCACGTGGCAAGGGTTCATGCCAAATCCAAACATGCTCTGGAATTTTAAAAGAAGCCAAGTGCGCAGCCAGAAACTCTTGCACCTTGGCCGCCGTCAGCGCACTATTTGGTGCCACTGTGATAGCTGCACCCACCGTTTCACCCAAACGCTCGTGGGGCAACGCGTAAACGCCGGCCTCTAAAACCTCGGGGTGGCGATGCAAGGCGCCCTCCACTTCTAAGCAAGAAATATTCTCGCCACCGCGAATGATGATGCTTTTTTTGCGGTCGACGATATAAAACACGCCTTCTTCATCTACCCGTGCTAAATCACCGGTGTGCAACCAACCGTCGCGCAATGCTTCTGCGGTATCTTCTGGCGCATTGTGATAGCAGCGCATGTTGGCAGGGCTTTTAACCACTAACTCTCCCACTTCACCCACCGGCATTTCTTGGCCGTTATCATCCACGATGCGCATATCCTGCAAGGGTGGCGTAGGCCTGCCTGCAGCTTCTGGGTTTTCCACATAGTCTGGCCCTGAAAATAAGAAACCTAAGGCATTGGTTTCTGTCATTCCCCACCCCGAGCTAATCGCCGCTTGGGTAAAGGTATTGGCTAGCTCTTGCACTTGGGCAGCGGGGCGTTTTGCACCACCGCTGCCTAGCGCTGTGAGGGTTGGCATGTTGTCGCCGTGCTTTTTAGCCACAGCCACTAAATCAGCCGTTTGCGTGGGCACGCCTGCAAAGCGAGTAATGTGCTCCGCATTTATCACTTGCCGTGCTTGTTCTGGGTCCCATCTGTATACCATCACCACTTTGGCTCCCACGGCGAAACCTAAAAACAACACGGCTTCTAACGCGGTAACGTGAAACAAAGGGGTGGCGGCTAAAAAGGCATGCTGAGGGGCATTAGGGTCTGGCTCTTCACCTTCCACCAAAGGGCGCATTTGCAAGGTAAACACCCATGAGTAAACGGTCGAAAGAGCGCCCCTATGGGTAAGCACGGCGCCTTTAGGTGTACCGGTGGAGCCGGAGGAATAAATGATGGCGAAATCGTCATCAGTTTGAATATCCACCTCGGGCCATTGGGTGGCATCACCTTTGGCTAATAGCTGCTCGTAAGTAACCGGCCCTTTAGCATCTCGCACAGCCACTAACGGCAGTGCTTGGGCAGACATATACGCTTGCAAGTGCTCATAACGCGGGCCATCAGCAAACACTAATTTTGCCCCGCTATCACGCACCGCAAAGGCAAGTTCATCTTCTGTCCACCAGGCGTTAAGCGGCACCGCCACCGCACCTAGTGCTGTGGTGGCAAAAAACAGCGCTACAAATTCAGGCAGGTTGCGCATTGCAATGGCCACATGATCGCCCTTACTAATGCCGTATTCTTGCGCCATGGCATTGGCTAAGCCTTTTACCTTGTTGCAAAAAGTGGGGTAATCCCAGCGCTCATCTTCGTACACGAGCATCTCTTGGCCATCGCTATATAACGGTGCGAGGCCCTGCAAAAAAGCGCTTAAATGCTCTGGAATATTGGTAAACACGCGATGTGTTATTCCCCGTATATCGGCTTGCCCTACTGCAAACAGGGGGTTGGTGGCTATTAAATGCTGTGCGGCTTCTTCGGGCGTCATGGTTACTGTATTTAACATGGCCCTAACCTACGCTCGTACAAACTGCCACGGAGGGAGATATGTCTTTTCTTTTATTTAACATTGAATACGCTCTTCTGTTTATTATTCTATCTGGAACGTTTTTGCTAACTTTAAGACCGGTCGGTCAAGCCTAAGTTACGGAAGCCATGAAGATGATGTCAACACTCTCAAACCCTTATAATGAAACATTGTCTCGAAATATGGAGCTCCTTTTTAGGCAACAGCCCCACAGAGCAAGGGTTTGCGAAGTCACGATTTGTTACAATCTCCATACTAGGCCGTATGTTCTTTATTTTCACCCTTCTTAGAAACAAGATATTTTGCCGCGACGATTGCTATTGCTGCTACTATTAACCCTTGGTGGCCATTTGCCTTTGTGCTAGCTCATAGTTAGCTGCTGCAAAGCGTGATAACGTACCACTGTTTTGGCACTGGGTGGCAACACCCTGCTTTTTACTTGAGTAACAGGAACAACATGGACAACACGAGTTCTCAGCATACAAACGTGGATGCACAAGAAATTGCTAAATTCGAACTGCTAGCAGAAACCTGGTGGGACCCTGCGGGCGATTCGGGCCCTTTGCACGCCATTAACCCTCTGCGCCTGAATTATATTGATGAGATTGTGCACCTGCCCGGCAAAACCGTGGCAGATGTGGGCTGCGGCGGCGGTTTGCTCTCTGAGGGCATGGCCCTGCGTGGCGCCACGGTTACCGGCATTGATATGGGTGAAGCGCCGATTCGTGTGGCCCGTGCCCATGCGCAACAAACCGGTGTAGAGGTGGAGTATTTACAAACTTCCGCCGAGGCGTTAGCGGCAGAAAGAGCGGGCCACTTTGATGTGGTGACTTGTTTAGAAATGCTAGAGCACGTGCCCGACCCAGCGGCGGTGGTACGCGCTTGTGCGGCCTTGGTAAAGCCCGGCGGCCATGTGATTTTTTCCACCATTAACCGCAACCCCAAAGCTTTTATGTTCGCCATTGTGGGCGCGGAATATGTGTTGCGCATGGTGCCCCGCGGCACCCACGAATACGCGAAACTCATTCGCCCTTCTGAATTAGCCCAATGGTGCCGCGACACAGGCTTGGCCGTGCGCGATACCACTGGCATGACCTACAACCCCATCACCGAGGTGTACAGCCTCAACCGTGATGTGTCGGTGAATTACTTAATGCACACGGTGAAACATGACTAAAGCCGTATTATTCGATTTAGACGGTACT